>Ga0114981_10000135_pt1 | contig 42140 bp, 33 predicted proteins | sample S_140806_MF_Meta_FD_87028 | JGI IMG/M metagenome (GOLD analysis project Ga0114981, IMG submission 87028) | Freshwater microbial communities from Lake Simoncouche, Canada to study carbon cycling - S_140806_MF_MetaG | ecosystem: Environmental > Aquatic > Freshwater > Lake | place: Lake...
GGTAATTTACGATAACAGTAGTCAGGCCAGCTTTACCGATATTACCCAATACTATATGCCCAAAATACATCATGCGGCACATAAGTTTCAAAACTGTCTTGTAAATGATTTGGATGCCGTTGTATTGGCAGATGATTTTATTGGGGGCTTACTGAATGCAGTAGACGAAGATAATAAGATTAACCCCGCAGACCCTAATCAACCCACAGGTGGTAATGGAAGGGATGCAATGATGGAACAATGGAAGATGATTAAGCAGGGGGGTACTGGGTTCCTGAAAATGACAGACAAGAACGGGCAGTTAATTTTAGACCCGAACAAATTAGTATTAAGCATCAAAAATAATTACTTAGAAAAAGCAGAAAAGTATTTACAACTAATCGCAATGCTTTATGATGAAATGAGCCGTTCCCTTGCTCAATCATCTGCAACCTCTGGGGAAAATATTAAACCCCGTACACCCGTAGCAGCTATTGAACAATCAGTACAATCATCACAGGATTCAACATTTGCTATTCAAAAAAGCTACGAGGCATTTGTAAAAATGTATGGGGAAAGAATGATACAGTATATCATTATGATTGCTAAAGAAGCGCATGAAGATGGGTATACAAAAAGGTGGCAAGAATTTTTAGATAATGTAGGGTATGCTAATGGGTTAGCGGTTGAAGGTATGGCTGATGTACCCCCAGAAGCAGTAGGACTATCTGTAGAATACGTTGATACTACTGCTAAAAAAGAATTTTTAATGCAGTTAGCCACAGAGTATGTAAAAACAAAACAACTTGGGGAAGAATTTTTAAATCTTTTGCTGTCAGTTGATAACTGGAAAGAAGGCTTTATGTTATTTAGGCTGGGAGTTAAGAAAGCTAAAAAAGAAGCACAAGAAGCAGCAGCTATACAACAGCAATACATAATGGAGCAGAAAAACGCAGATTTACAGATAGCCCAAGCAATGCAGCAAGGTAAGACAGCGGGAGAAGTACAAAAGATTCAAGTACAAGGTCAGGTACAATCACAATTAAACTCACAGATGAACCAAGAGAAATTCCAATCGCAAGCAGCACTTAAAGCAATTACAACACAAAATAAGATTACTGAATCATTGGCAAAACTTGACCATGAAAATCAGATAAATTTACAGCAACCATTAAATACTGGTAGCTAATTTTTTTTCTTTTACAGTACGAATAAATTCACGCCAAGAATAAATATCAACTTTTTTCTTGGCGGTTTCTGTAAATGTAAACCCTAAGTCCTGTTGTACTACAGTGTCGGTTGGCATGAACTCCCTACGAATATCTTCTAAAAGTTCATCTGCTTTTTGTCGTGCTTCAATAGCCCGTTTAAAAATTTCAGACTTTTGTATGTTTACTTTTGAAATACTTTCAATATCAAATTCCTGTATCACTTCTTTTACTTCCCCATCCTTTGATACTTTATCAAATCTTTTTTCACTCTCTGTTTTTTGGTTTGCAAAACGAATCATTGATGAATGATAATCCAGTAAAGAAAATATTGTAGGCCAACGCCAGTTAGTTAGTTTCTCTAAATAGTTTAATACACAATGATTGAATATTTCATTCTCATTGGTAAGTATGGGTTGGATTATTTCTTCATTGGTATCAATGTTTAAACTTAGCATGATGTCTACCTTATTGTCAAACCTATCTTTACGAATGTCTAATCTTAAACTATCTGGGTCATAGGCAAAAACAATAAATGCAACTAATAAATTTAATTGCTCTAAGTTTAAATTAAGGGAATAAATATCTTGAAAGGTGCTGTATAGATTATACTCTTTTAAAGTATCGGTGTAATTATTATCAGGGGATTTACTAATAATGGTTGCTAACTCAATCGCCTTATTCATAGAATTATTTTTTGCAAAGAAAACCTTTTGGGAGTGTAATGGATTGTTTTTTCTTTTTATCAAAAACTGTTATTTCCATTTCAGATGATTGCTGACATAGGGCTTGAATTATCATCTTCCCTGTGATGCCTTTCTTTTTGCCTTCATCAAATTTAGAGAACTGAAATCGGGTAATTCTCATTTGGATAGTGTAATACTTTTTATCATCATCCATTGGGCTAACTAATTTTTTGTATTACAAACGTAAGATAAATAATAGTCATTTCAAAATAGTATTGCAACTTTACTACCGAAATGATATTTTATGCCAAATGATACTACGATTAACGAATTAGTAGAAGCCGCAGCCGCCAAACACAAAGAAGAAAATCCTACAGGCGACACACAAAACACAAAAGTAAATAACGAAGAAGGACAGGGGGGCGATAAAGAAAAAGATAATGCCGCCGCTGCCGAACTCTTAAAACAGAATGAAGGCAAATCTGCCGATTCTGAAGTTTTAAGTAACCTTCTAAAAGAAGCAGGTGTAGATAGTGTGGAGGCTTTAAAAGAAAAACTTGCAGGGAAGAAAGAAGAAAAGGTTCTTACCCCAGAAGAAAAAGAAAAGAGGGATGCTATTTATGAAGCCAAACTTCAACAATACGCAGTAGAGAACGGGGAAATGAAATTAGATGATTTTCATCAGTTGAAAACTCTGAAATCAAAACAAGATGCCGAATTGGTTTTTGAAAGTTACTTGGAAGATTGGAAAGAAGAAAACCCAGAGGTTACAGAGGACATTGAAATAGCTGCTAAGTTGGATTTTGAAAAAGAATACAAACTGAACAGCGAAAACGAAAAATTAAAAAACAAGGGTATTGCAAGGTTGGCTAAAGAAGCCGCTGAAGTTAGAAGCCCACTTGAAAGTTCTTATAATAAAGCAAAACAGAGTTTCGATGATTTAACCACAATCAGAGAAAACCTGCCAAAGTTCAAAGACAGCATTCAGAAAATGATTGCTGAAGCAGTACCGGAAAAGAAAGAGTACGGAAAAGCAAAAGACGGGGATGAAGAAATCCCAATTGAATTGGAACTTACCACAGAAGATCGGGCAGAAATAAGTGAAAAGCTGGCAAAGAAATTCGATACGCTTGAAAATTATTTGCTAAGTGTTAAGGACGGGAAAGAAGCAGAAGTAAAAGAAGCGTTATCAGATTATGCGGAAACATTGATCGAAAGAAAACTGAAGGCCGCAGGGATAACAAAGATTGCAGAAACATTTTTTGAAAGAGGGAAAAGCAAAGGGAGTAATATCGGGGCAAAAAATAGTTTCGCAACAAACCAGGCAAGACAAGGGAATACAGAAAGAACACTGAAATCAAGAGAGGACGCTAAAAATGAAGTCCTTGCTCAATTCGGAAAAACATAAAATAAAAAAAGAAAAAAATGCCAAATCCAGCCAATCTTAATGTGTTTTCCTGTGAAGCAGGAACATTTAGTATAAGTGATGCAATCAATGGTCAATCAGGATTGATTATGTATGATTCACTGAAACAAGCAGCCCTCTTGCCAGATTTAAGGCAGCGTAGAAGCGGTGACGGTGCTATGGTTATTATGCCATACGATGAAAAAACACCAGAAGCATTGTTCTCACAGATTCAGGCTTGCTTTGGAGCAGAAAACAGAACCGTTAAAGCCAGAGAATTTTACTGGGCTGAATACGATAGCTACGATACCCTTACATTTGTTACCGGAAAATCTGCATCAGCAATTCCAGCCGCAGGTGCCCCAGTTACCGTAAGCATTGACAACTTGTCAAAAAGCCAAAACGGTAGCTATATTAAACCCCTTCCACTTTACTACGCATGGATTAAAGAGAATAACCGCCAGTTGGTTATCATCAGCGCAGTAGGTGGTACATCTACAGTAACTTTCCAGCCGGTAAATAACGAAGTATTGGACTTAACCCAATACAGCCGGTACACAATAATTGTTGATCCATTAAGAAAATATACATTGGGGGATACCAACGAGATCACCTCTGAAGGTATGGTGCTTAACCCACCAACCATGTATAAGTCCTTTGCTCAAACACATGAGAAAAGAATTTCTATCAATCAGGATGAAATCAATAACTATGTGTATGACAGAACTTTTAAAATCATCAAAGGTTTAGATACCAATCACAATGCAGTAGAATACTTCTACATCCCGCAAGTGAACGGTACTTTGGATGCTTATATCAGGGATAATAAAAACCTTGACACCTTATTCGGGAAGCGTGATTACGGCAACCAAAAAGGCTTTGATGGTATCGTACCAACAGCAGAAAGATTCGGTATGTGGAATGTGGGTTATGATATTTTCACCAACATTTCCCTGAAACAAATATTGTTTGGCATGATTCGTACATTGCGCCGTATTAACGGGTGTACCAATTATATGCTGGCCCATGACTTCCTTTTTGGGATGGATTGGAGTGATAGCATTGCAGCCTTAATCACAGCTTCAAAACAATCATATCAGTATGAGTTGTTTGGTGGTGGTGGAACCGGCCTTCGTGATTTCTCTTACTATGAATTTAGTGTTTTCACCGCATTTGGATACAGCTTTACCCCGTATATGTTGGATGTGTTTGACACCCGCAGATATGGTTCAATGCTGGAATACTTTGCCCTGATGATGCCAATGACAAAATTCAGGGATCAGGATCATAATTCAGTGCCATTCCTTACCTATGTAAACCTTGAAGGTGCAGAACCGGCAATGGTTGATAACATCTGGTCATGGGATTTCCGTAAGCAGTTTAAGCGTACTTTCGATGTAGGTTGTACCACAACTTATGGTATCGAAATACACAGGCCAACAGCACTGGGTATCATTAAAAAAGCAAGTACCAACTAATAATAAAAATAGGTATTTAGTAAGTAGTATTTAAGTTGAATTTTTTAAAATAAAATGATTTTTTATGGCAAAAGCTGGGTATGTTATCCAAGTAGGGCATGAAAGCCCGCAGGAAGTAATCGTTTCAATACCCAATAAAGATGGAAATCCAGGGGTGAACCAAACGAAGGTATTCAATGAAGTAGGGTTGCACATGATAATTAACAGGTGCAGGGTTTGGTGCAGAAGGATAATGAATGACGGGAAACTTCCAAAGGATGATGCCGGTAATGAAATGAGTTTAGAATTTCGGGATGTACGATATAAAGGGAAATTGGAGTTTTTGGAATGGGGTGATGCTAAAACAGGGGCGCAAGCAATTGAGATAAGGTATCTCCCGCAAAGCACAAGCCTTGATGTAGATTACCAAGATTTTGTACAAAATATCAAGCTGGATATTGAAGGTAAGGATGGGCATACAGTTATAGAATTAAGAGCAGGACGGAATGAGTTTGATTTCAAAAAAGAGGCTCTTTTTATACAGATGTTACAGGTTCATTCTCAAAACATGAACAGTAAATCTAAAAATACAAACCCTGCAATCAAAGGGTATGTATTCAAAGAAGTTTCAGAAGATATGTCTGATTCATCATTGATAAAGCACTTTGAATCTGAATTGGATGCCGGTAATTTTGTAAAGAATATTTCTGAAAACCCACAAAGTCTAAGAAATCTGTTTGAAATATTGCTGGGGTACGGGGTTACATTTGGAGAAATTACATTGTTGTCTAATGATATTGATATTTATAAATCATTAGTGGCTTATACCAAAGCAGCACCAATTGACTTTAATTCAAATATTGACAGGTACAAAAAAGAATTGAATGATTTGTTCTTAAAAGCCGAAGCATTCAAAGCATTTGATCTTACAAAAACAGGCACAGTAGCAATTTTAGTAGATAATAAATCAGAAATTCTCTACGAAAAAGCAGAAGGCAAAGAAAGGGGAATGTTGAATTGGGTTTTAGAAAATTTCCTTGTACCGGATGTATATGAAAAATCAAAAAGGCTCAAACTAATTTGTGATACCAAGTTAAAATAAACAGTTTAAAAATCTAAAAAATAAACAATGGCAATTAATTTTCTATTTCAGGCAACAGCAATCTATCGCAATACTCACTATTGCTTTAATGATACCCAAAACGTTATTGACCTGAATGCGGCAAATATTGATGGGTTTTCTCCCCGCTATGCGTGGTTGTTAAGATACCTTGTACCTGGCTCAAATCAGGTTCAATATCAAATCACCTTTGAACCAAGTTCTGCCGACCTGACTGATACCAATACCATTCAAGGTCTTTGGGTAGAACAAGACGGTCAGGGAGTATTAATTGACTGTATTAGCATCAGTAATTTTAATGATGTATCTAACGGTACTGGTTCAATCCAGCGTAGATATGGTGCTGCCCCTGCCTTTACTTCACCTACAGGTTCTTACTGGTGTGTTACCCGTACAGATGATGGATCTGCTGCTGCACATGGTAAAGTATCTACAGATTATGTAGGACAGTACTACGGTAATGTAAGAGTGAAATCAAATACCTCTGGTGTGAGTGTGTACACCTTTACAGCATTCGGTACACTGAAGGCAATTGGTTCCGATAGCGTAGCAATTTGTTAAGTTAGTAAGTAATAAAGAATTATACCCGAAACAAGGGCAGCCCTTAAAAACGGGGCTGCCTTTTTAATTTTATAAAATATCAGTCAATGCCGCAAATAACAGTAGGTAGCGTTAATGTAAATAAATTCGGATTTAGTGCTACATTTAATTTGTATGCCAGAACCGTTACGTTAGACACATCAGTTTTAACTACATACAATGGTTCTTCTGGTAGCGGTGTGTTTCAGGTAGCCGGTATCGCATTTTATTTGGTTGATAGTGCTGGGCTTGAATTAATGACAGTTGATTGGGATGCACCACAAATTATTCCTTCAGTAAATCCGGTTTATACCCTTGATCTTTCTTACTTACCAAATGTATTTTTATTCCAGCAATATAAAATAATTGGGTACATTAAAGAAGCAAACGGAACCGTTTACCAAACTGATGCAGTTGTAAAAAATGTATGCCAACCAGTAGGGGTAAACGAAAGTGGATATGTAGCGGGTATTTTTCAGGTTATCCCTGATTGCGTAAACAATGCACTTACCGTAAAAGAATTAACCGTTCTTACCTATAATAATACAACCCCTTACAGCCTTTCAAAATCAGGTAGCCTTGCTTATCCTACGGGTACAATAAGTGCGGTTGCTTTTACCGGAACCCCATTCACAAACAATAATCTTTACACTGGTCAATACAGGGTTACAAACACCACTACAGCCACCTATGCTTTAGGGGATGATATTTATGTTGCAGTAACTTATCTTACCAATAATGTTTTTGATGTTACCTGTACCAATAGGATTGCAGATTTATTATGCTGTGTTGCTGAAGTACAAGCCGTAGCCAAAAAAGATTGTGAAAATGCAAAAGGGAAACACGCACAACAACAGTTACTTGAAATATCTACCTACCTGCTTACTGGCCTGTTAAAAGAAATCAATGGGCAGGACGCTTCAGTAGAAGCAGACTTTATTAAGAAAGCATTGAATTGCAGTTGTGGGGCCACTTCTATTCATCAAAATGAAGTTACCCCTATTAACGCATCTGCATACAGCATTGTTCTTAGCGGGGTGGGTGGTACAACAATTCCTTCGCCAACAGTTGTAGGTACAACAAGGACTTTTTACATAGCATCAAATTCTTATCAGGTATCTAAAAAAGATACAGGAGATTTGGCATTTACTATCAGCACCGATACCAGTGTAGCCAATAATGTGAAATACCTTATTTCTTTTGACTACAATGTAATGGCGGGGTATATCCTTACTGCATTTGAAAATGATTCTACATACATAGCACGATTACAGGCATTATTGGTTACAGGGATTAGCCTTGCAGGATTAAATGGGCAATGCGTTATCAATACTTCAACAGCGGGCTATACAGCTACATTAACAGGGGTTACGGCGGCTGATTTGATTGATAGTATTACAATTAATGGGGTGGTGCATTCGGCCCCTGCAAATACTCATGCTAATGATTCTATTAGTATTGGGGTATGGTTAAACTCTCTTACACTTGGAACATTTGTAGTTACTTTCTCTTTAGGGGTACTGACAATTTCTTCTGCTAATAATAGCAATACTTTATCAACCGTAACTTTTGCTATCGGGGGGTTGACAGGTTCAAAATATACTGTTGCATTCCAAAGCAGCCAATACACATTAGTACAAGTGCTTCAGGCAATAATTGATTACCTATGTAACTTAACTGCTATTCAGGTGGCATTGGGCAATACCTTGACCCTTTACCAAATTGATTATAATGGGAATATTGTAACCCAAAGTTTTACATCAGCGAATACTCAAAATGATTTTAATTTAGGGCTGCAAAATGCCATCTATAATTTAGTAACAAGGTTGGATACATTAACCGGAATAACCTGTGCTAAATTAGCGGCAATATTTACCGACAACCCACTAATTACATTCAGTTCAAATAGTAGGGTATATGGTTCGGATAATGGCAACTGTATGGCATTTTCTGATAAGCAATTGGCACTTGGGGTAATACAAGCTATACAAGCATATTCAGATGTAAAGACAGCTTTTTGTGCAATTAATTGTGCTTCTCCTGCAACGTGCCCTGAAGTATCAAATATAAGCCTTGCAATGAGTGGGTTGAATATCGGGGTTTACGGGTTGACATGGGCTGCTACCCCAACAGCATCACAGTATGTAACTGTTAAGTATAAACTAAGCAGTTCAGGCACATGGATAGTTGCTACCAATGCGTTATTAATTTTGGCTAACGGTAATATTTCCGGTACTACTCCCTTTGAAATTTCAGGGGTGTCAGCAGGGGCTATTTATGATGTAATGATTGTAAATAATTGTGCTGGTGTAGGGTTCTCTAAACAAATTACTACCCCAACAAGCCCAATTTATTCTGGTAGCTACTATCTGAATAATATGCTTTATTTAGTGTGCGGTTCTACCCCAGTTACATTGTATTCAATCGCACCATTTGGGGCTGGCGTAACATTGTACACTGATATCGCAATGACTATACCGCAAACTGGTTATGCTTATGTTACACAAAACGCTTCAAATATCTTTACTTTAAATTCAAGTACTGGTGTTGTAGGAACTGATACGGGTTCAGCTTGTAGTACTGGCACATCATCACTTTACAGATTGTCTAATTTGGATGCTACTATTTGTTCAACCCCTCAAAGTACTTTATATACCAATGGAGGGTTTACGGTAGGAGGTACACTATATCTTGATGTGGCATTAACTACCCCAGTAACAGGTTATTCATTTGTATTGGATATCGCAACAAATATTATTTATAACCTAAATAGTGTAACAGGTGCAATTATTTCTTCAACTGGATTAAGTTGTGCCCCTTAAAATAAAACAGAATGGCAGTAGAAAGTAAATGTTCGCTTAATAATATGCTGATTTCTGTTTTGTCGGTAGCAAACCAGGAGCAGTCAATGTTTTATTCTCCCAGAGTTTATACCGATCAGTATAATGTAGTTACTTCATTATTGATATCAGCATTGGTTAAATCATATCCCCTTAACCCTACGGTTATTGATATGCTTGATCCATTTATTAAAATAGAAATTATTCCGGTAAAAGACGGGTATGTAAATCTGCCTGATGATTACAGGGATTTATTGGGCACCCCGTATGTATTCGCCAACCCAGAAAGTACTTGTGAATGTGAAGGGGAAATGGAACCGCTTACCCCGCAAAATTTTCAGGTACAGGTATTAAAAAATAAGTGCAGGATGAATGCTCTCATAATCTACCCCGAAAGCGAATTTACTTTACGCACAAGGTCAAGTTATGACCCCCCTACATGGGAAAATCCAATAGGGTTTTTTTCAGGTAAGAAGCAAATAAAAGTATGTCCCTACGATGCTACTAAAGTTGCAGTAATGTATGTAAGGACTGAAGGAGTTTACAGGTACGGGTATATTACACAGCCAGACGATACTTTTTTATTTGATGCTACTACTACAATTGAATCAGAGTGGAATAGCAATGCGTTTCAGCCAATATTTAATGCTATGTGTTCTTTATATGCCGCTTATGCAAAAGACCAAGAAATGCAAAATTGGAGTGTTCTTTTATCGGAAAAAGGTATCTTGTGATAAATTTTGAATAATGAATCATGTACTATACTATTTAAGTTGCTTCTTTTTATTCTCTGTTTTACAGGCTATGTTTATTAATGGGGTAAAAGAAGCATTTAGCGAAGGGAATATTTTAAATCCGGTAAAAGTTTTTTTGAGCAAAAGGGTAAGTGAATTTTGGCAAAAGCCGCTGTATTCCTGCATAAAATGTATGGCTTCGGCATGGGGTGCAGTTACTTTTTTCCCAGCAGTAATTTACATTTATGGGTTTAAGTGGGAGGAAGTGGTAATCTATGTTTTTAATGTTGGGGTAGTTTCTTTTTTAAACAATTTTTTTTATAAAAGGGCATGAAAATAAAAACTCTTTCCGAAGTAATTTTTCGTTTCTATTCAGAAGGTAGGCCAAAGGCAACTGCAATTACCTTCAATGAAAGAGATATTGCCCAAATGGTGAAATTGAATTTTGCTGAATTAGTACGCCAACAATATTATAACAGCAAAAAAATGGACGAATACAATCGCCCTGATTATTCTTTTGTTTCACCCATACTTGCTATAAAAAGATTTACTCTTTCAGATCCTAATAGCAGAGGAATGCGAAGGGCTGATATGGGGGAGTTTGATTTATTCCGGTTGCCAAAAAATGAACATTTTGCAAACGTATATTTTGTAGGGGAAGGATGTGATGGGTTTGATACCGATGAAATCACACAGGTAGAAACCGGCGAAGAAAATTTCTATATTAATAACCCAGATTTATCTGCATTCAAATTTTATGTAGTAAAAGGGCGTGGGATAAATACATACAATGTTTCACCCTGCATAAAATCAGTGGATATAGAAACAACTTATTCAAGTGATGATATTGATATAGAAATGGCAATGGCTTATGAAATCGCTTCAGCAATGTTAGGGTTGATGCTAAAAATAAAACAAGTGCCATTGAAGATATTGGATAACAATTATGCCCCTCAACCAACAGAACTTAAACACCGCTTACAGGAAGCAGAAACTAATATCTAATGAGTAGATTTATTCCCATACAAGAAGCGATAAAATTACCTATGCTGGGTAATTCAGATTATCTCATGCGTTCAAAAGGACGCTTTCTTACATGGAGTAAATATGTTTGGCAGGATATGAATATGCAATCAGTAAAGATTGCAAGAAGGGAAATGTTTACTATCAACAAGCGTACACGAACAATAGATTTGCCTTGTGATTTTACACAGATTTGCTCTGTAAATATCATGGATGAATGCGGGGTATTTTATCCTGTATACAGAAACAATTCAGTAAAGGTTGACGATATTGTAGACATACCGGCTGATAAAGATTGTGCCTGTGAATATAAATGCGGGTATAAACTTTGTAATTTAATTAAAGGGTATGAGGCCATAAGTTCAGTAAAATCAGATTATTTACCAAATGGGACTGCAATAGATTTTACTTGCGTTGACAGAAAAGCTATTGATGATAATGGTTTTTTGTATGAGCAAATACAATACCCATTAAGACAATATTTAAGCGGGGTATGGGTTGATACAATCCTACATACCGAAGATAAAAAATTATGCAAGGTTGAAGTTGATGAAAACGGTTGTTGCTGTGATAGCGAAACCAATATTGAAAGCGTATGCAATTCATGTGGTATTGCAGGTAATGAATATCAGCCACCCGTAGGTGGCACTTCAATGATACCCCCTAATGGCAATACAGACACATGGATTTATTACTGTAATTCAAAATTAGATTGGTTCAGTGTACAATGTGGATGCTACCCAAATGGGATAAAAAAAGAATGCAACAATATCTATAATATTACTGAATTAGGGGATAGGCTTATCTTCCCGCATGACTTCGGGCATGACAAAGTAATGGTAAGATTTTATGCAGATGTAAATCTTAATAATCTTGAAATACCAATGGTAGCATTGGATACTTTTATCATGGGACTGAAATGGTGGGATTGCAGATTTGATGATAAAAAACAAAATCTTGCACAGATATATGCAAGGCAATATGCTTTAATGAAATTTGGATTATTGAGGGAGTTAAATAAATACAGGATTGAAGAACTGGGTAAAATTTTAGCACCCCCTAAATATATCCCAAGCAATACACTAACAGCACCAAATAATTTTATAACAGGGTACACCGGCGGGATTGCTAATAATGACCTTTTGCCATAAAAGTATAAATGAACAAAGAAGAAAAAATACTGCCATTTTTTATCAACGTTGATAATTCACTGGAAACTATAAGTCCTTCTGAAGCCCCGTTTTTAAAATCCGTAACATTCGATGTAAATGCTAACCCGATATCGGGTGCCGGTACAGGGAACCCAACAGGGGAAGGGCAAAATTTGTATGCCCTTACCACTGTAAGGTCTAATGTAGTTGTACCTAATACAGAATTACCACAAGTGGGGTGGAATAAAAACTGTGGTTCTTATTTAAGCCCTGTAACTAATGAATTATACTACTGTAATTATAATAGTACAGGGCAGCATGGCATTTACGTTATTAATGGGATGTCAGGGGTAGTGCAAAAAATGATTATTGACCCAGAACTTAATTTTTCTGATGATCCAAAAGCATTTATGGCTAACCATAGATGTTCATTAAGATTAACAAAAGATAAAGACGGGAACCCGATTGAAAAATATTTATTGCTTACCGATGGGCAATCTTGGCAAAAATATATAAGCGTTATCGCTGCAACAAAAACTGATGGGTTTAATGCCGCTACATTCCCTTATTGGACTTTACAGCCACCACACTTTGATAGAAGGGAGTTATTGGAATGGGCAGTGCGTCCACCAATGGTAAAGCCTATTGTATCAACTATCCCAAATACTACCGCTGATAATGGTAAAATAAATCAAATCATTGATAAAGCATTTCAGGTAACTATTGATTATCTGAATACAGATGGCAGACAAACAAAAGCAGGGCCGTATTCATTACCCCTTATTGTAAAATCTTCGGATTTTTTAAATAACCCAAATGACATTCCAAAGAATGCGAAATTTGTTTTACCCGCAGGTTCCCCTTTAACAGAAAGAATAAATATTTATGTTAGAAGTGCAAAGTTAGATAGGGCGGCTGCCGGAACCGAAAAGCCTGAATGGGGCGAATGGTATTTGTATGATACCATAAATAAATTTACAAGTAGTGGGGTAAACTCCCCATTAGTAATTGGGAATGATTATTGGTTAAGACAAAATCAATGGACTAATTACAATTACAATACTACATTCAATACGATTGATTATGTTTTTGATAATTCAAAAGCATTACAGATAATTGCAGACCCATACTTCAGGGATATCAGCACTTCAATGCCCCAATTAAGTTATGCAATGACTGATTTAGGGGATTCGATGCTATTAGGTGATAACAGATACGGGTATGATAATTTTACTGATGACGTAATGGATAACCTAAGTGTATCTGTAGTTGAAAAATCAGCAGACGGGTGCATACTGCCATTAAGAGATATGTACTTTTATGCCTACATTGGTAGACCTTCAGATTTATTTAATTATACATCACAAGTAGGGTTTACATTAGGGACAGATACTACGGTAAGATGGGGTGGGTTAAATGCAAAATCATCTAATGGGGATGTTACCATAGATGTATCTGATAGCAAAGCCTTTGATTTAACATTTTCAGATAAGCAAGCCTTTCAATTATATTTAAAAGGCACACAATATTCAGCTATTGGTGAGTGGTATAAAGTAAATGCAGATAATTCATTTGTAAAATTGGGCACCTTATATGACTTTAGCGACCCTACACAAGTTGCAGTAGCGGGTGGGGTATTTGCGGCAGGGGGGTATTTTATGTGCAGGTTTAAAGTTACAGCCCCAGCGGGCAGATATATAGCCGCATTAGGAAGGCATAACGTGCCATTGGCAGATGATTATAGAAATACAAGTACCTATGTTTATGGTATTGCAAATTCCAGAGTTAAATCAGTAAATAATGGGTTTGTTTATATCCGTCCTAATTCTATAAATTCATTTTCAAAAGAAATAGAAGTTGATTGCACTTCAGGGGATATAGATTTATGGGGTAATGGGAATGATATGTTTTATGTTTATTGCCCTTATGCAACAGTAGCGGGGAATAGAAAATTTAGATTTATAGAAGGGTACTTCAGAGAGGATGCGGCAAATTCTATCCCTGTTGAGTTGTTCCCTTATAATATGAATCATGCAGCAACGGACGATTGTGGTCAGCTAACAGATAAGAATGGGTTTTATTGGGCTTATACTAAAGTAGCTAATTCAAATGTAGTTGACATACAAATGACAGCGAAGGTTGATTGTGCTATCAAAACATTTACGATACCAACAAGCCAGGGGGGTATCGGGTGGAAAGTAAATGCCCCTGCATACCTTTATAATTATGGTTCAAGTTTAGGGTGTAACAGGATTCTTTATACAGGCAAAATAACAGACCTTACAGGGGCTTTAAATTATTCTAATGTAGCTATCTCAATAAAGGATGGGGCAACAGTATATACAAAACAAGACGGCACATTTACTTTAATTATTCATAATGGACAAAATACATTAAGGCAAAGTAATGTGTATGTAAATGCAGGGGGTAATTTTATTATTACAATTGCAGCGTGTGGCTATGTCCCTTTATTTTACTTTGATGAAAACTTTGTAGCGTGTGTTAATTGCGCTGTAAGGACTTATCCTATACCATTAAATTTAGGGGTAAAAATAGATACTGTAAATCAAACATCAGTAAAAGAAGGCAGCAAGTACACAGTGTCATTATATGGGGCTGATTTAGCAGGAAGGGTAATGTTTGTAAATGAAATCGAAAGCCCAGTAGTGCCCAGTTTTTTAGAACGAAATAATACTAATGCGACATTCTTTAGAATGCTTATTGCAGGTGCATTGAATTTAAGTAACTACCCTGACATTAAATGGATATTCCAATGCGTTACAAAAAATTTAAGCCAAAGAAGATATTTGGACTGGGTGGGGGATTCGATAAATTATATTGATAATAATGGCAATGTTGTTACCGATGTAGCCAATGCAGTTTTTTGCAGCATAAATATTACTTCATTATATAACTATAATGTAGCAAATAATTTTTCTGTATTAGCAAACTATCAATTTGTAACTGGGGACAGACTTCGTATTTATGATGATGGCGAAGGACACCTTTTTGATATTGCTACCTATGGAGATCCGATTGATTTAGAAGTATTCGGTACAAACTTTAATCAGGCTGCTATCAATGCAGGGTTATTACCCCCTGCAACAAATACCGTATTCAATACAACAGCAGCCCAGACAACCCAAAACCAATCAGTAACATTAATTGTAAGGTATGATGCAAGGTTAGATAAGATAATTAAGAAAACAGGATTTTGGATTGAAACATACACCCCTACAAAAGAAACTGATTTGTTACCTTATCTTGAAGTGGGTGGCGGGTATCCTGTTATTAATGGGGAGATTGCAGAATACACTGGCGGCGGCGCAGTAAATCCACAATACAATTACCCAGTGTCAATTGATATTGATTTCTGGGATACTTATTATTTGTCAAGAAATATTACCATACCAAATGTAGGGAATAAATTCTTTAGCCATATTTTCCAATCCCCAAATATTACTGATAACTGGGGTGAATTAATTACAAGCGGTGGAAGGATAAATGTGAAGAATAAAAATGCACAGCAATTATGGTTCGGTGCAGATACGATCAAGTCAGATGATTTTGTAAAGCAGGGATTAATAAATGGGCTGGCAACTTTTTATTCAGATAACAGGAGAAATTTCAGCACCTACCCATTCGGGGATATTACAGCAATGATTTCTGCAAGAAATGTAATTTGCATGGTTTGTGAAAATGATTACTTCATAGTAGATTATAATTACCACTACACTTATGCAAATGAACAAGGGGTAATGGTAACAAATTTAAGCAATGGGTTAAGTACCCCACACCAAAAAGTAAAAGGGAAGTACGGTATGGCAAAAGAAGATACTGGAACATTAGTGGTTAGCGAAGAAGGTATTTTTTGGTTGGATAACAGGAACACAGGGTATATAAAAATGGATTACCGTACAGCGGTTGATATTTCTCAATTAACAGAAGAAGCAGGGGAAAAAGGCGGTATTCAAACTTACCTGAATAGCAAACTTACTTTTATCAATCAATGGAATAATACCCATGATAAAAAAGATAGGTTTGATACATTCGCAGGTATTGATGCAGAGAGAGGAAATTTGTATTTAACATTCAGGCCAAGAAGAAATAATACCAATGATTTAACTTCTTATGTAAACCAAAGAAGGGATATTGATTTAAAGTGTCAAGAAACAGTTGTATACAGTATCCAATATCATAGTTGGATGATGTTTGCAGGGTTTACAGGGGAAGGGTATAATATGCTAACAGGGAATAACGCAAATGTAGAATTTGTCAGCTTTGCAGCGGGCAGACCTTACTACCATAACAATACCCCAAATAATAGTTTCTTGAACTTCTACGGTCAGCAAACAGAGCCGGTAATTAAAGGGGTATTCAATGGTGAAAAAGATATGGTGTTATTCTATAAGAGCATTGCACATAACAGTAACCCTAATTGTTGGTTTATTGATATGATGTATACTAACTTTTGGAATAGCTTTACATGGTTAAGTGCAAACCAATTTCAAAAAAGAGAAGGGCAATATTATGCAGCCATTTTAAGAAATGCTAATTCATATCCAAGCAACAGCCCTGATGAATTATTCAGAAGCCAATTATTTGATGGAGGGCGTATCGTAGGCAGGTATTTAATTTTTAGAATGGTGGGCAAATACGATACCTTAAATGGTTATAACCAATTAGGGGGGATTTATGTTTCAGCATCTAATTCAGGCAACAATAAAAAATGACATTCAGATTTATATATCAACCCAGCGAGTTTTCAAGAATTATCCCTGCCATAAATATTGAGGCAAGGGCAAATATCCCTGCAATAAAAAATCAAATAGGTAGTGTAATAAAGGCATATAACGATACAGAAATTAGTAAGGTGCAAGATGATGTTCTATTCTATAAAATAGAAACAACTGAAGGGGTATTGGCGGGTTATTTTTCAGTAAGGATAAAGGTAAATATTGCAGTTCATGCGATATTGCTTCAGTATCAGTTACGACCTTCATTCAGTTCTTATGTAACACAAATTTCAGCACAAATAAATACCTTTATAAACAATGGAACCTGGAACCAAGATTACCTATTATAAAGCCCTTAATAGAGCAGATGTAGTAAGATATTTCTATGAGAAAGAGGATGAATATTTCCATAAGAATATTCACAAACTGGGGGGCACTGTAGAAGAAAACATAAAGTCAACTTTAGATACTGTAGTGCCTGATACTTTTTATGTTGTTTATGTGGGGGTTGAGTTGGCAGCGTTTTTTACAAAGTTTGATGGCGGCGATAAAGAGGTTTTAGACGGGTGGCATATAGCAGAAGAATACAGAAATGCAACTTTTATACCAGAGTTTTGGCGTATAGTAAAAGAGGTATTTAGCGGGGAAATTTTAGCAGGGCTTTTTGAGAAAAATAGACCTGCATTAGAGCATCTTTACAGGCAAGGGTTTGTTATACAAAATAAAATTGAAACAGAAGAAGGAAATTTAGTAATTTTAACTCATTAAATCAAAAATCTATGCCAGCAGGGGGGCTTATCACAGCAGCAGCAATAATGGGAGTAGCAAAAGGGGGGGCTGAATTATACTCTGGGCTACATAAGCTGAAAAAAGATAAAGAGGAATCAGCCAAACTCAAAACACCTTACTACAAGGTGCAGGACGAGTATTTTCAAAATAAAAACCTTGCCAATGAAATGGCGCAGGGGGGCTTACCAGCAGCAACAAGGGATTATGCTACCACACAAGGGGAAAGGGGATTGGGTGCCGGTATTAGTGGGATATTAGGTGCTGGGGGTGATGCAAATGACATCAGCCATTTATTCGATAGCTACGATAGAAGTATTGACCGGATTTCAGCCCAAGATGCACAGACACACCTTGAAAACATTAAATATTTTACCCAAGCAAATAAAGACTTAGCTGGGCAAAAAACAACCCAATGGGGCATTAATGAATATAAACCATATAATGATAAGTTGAGTGAACTTACGGCAAGGAAAGCGGCTGACGAAAAAACAGCATGGAATGGAGCAAGTGGGATAATTGGAAGTGTTGGGGCATTAGGTACTTCAATGCAAAATGCAGACCTGCTAAAAAGCATTACTAATGGGGCTGGGAAGGGTGATTCAATGACGCAGCTATTTAATACAGCGTCCCGTACCTTATCAGATTCATCAGGGCCATCAATGAATACACAATTACATACTGATTCTAATGGGGTGGATTCTGTAGAACACGCATCAGTAGGTGGTGGGCAAACCCCATCATACGAAGAATTACTACAAATGTTTAATAATTTTCGTAAAAGATAAATAATGGCCGAACCAACCTATAGCGAAATAGTTAATACACCCGTCAATTCCACTACAGGTAGTGGGACAGCAGCGGTTGTTATTGATAATTCAGATGAAATTGCAAGATTAAATCAGCAAGCCCAATATAAAGCGGAAAGTGATTGGAGAAAGTACAATATGTTTTTGAATAACTTCAAAGACTTAGCCAAAGATGCCAATACCATTGCAGCCTTACCTGTAGCAACTACCGACAGACCCATTTTACAAAAACAGATGATTGATATCATGGGGGAAATTTCCAAAAACCCCGCAAGTGCATTAGGGGGGAAAGGGATGTTTGACATACAGCAGAAATTGCAAAAATTAACAAGTGATGCACATGAAAGCAAAGCCAATAATGCTTTTGACTTAGCGCACCGACAATTTGTATTAGCAAACCCAGATTTAAAAACAGACGAAAATACAGCCATTATTGAAGGGTATTTAAAAGATAAACCATTAGGCACAAGGGAACCTTATATGCTTGATGCAACACCTAAATTTGATTTGGGTAAATTCGTTCAAGCAGGGTATGAATTGCCAGGGGTTAAAAGTCCTTATGCCAATGCAGGGGTAACACCTGATGGGCAAAATATTTTTGAAGATACAGGTGAAGTATGGAACCCAGAACCATTCAATAAATATTTTACAGGGGGATTGCAAAGGCCGGATATTCGTAAATCGGCCCAGAACCTTTATAATCAATTACCCCCAGAGAAAAAGAAAGCATACGAGCAAGGGGAAGGGGTGCCGTTAGAAAAATTCTGGGAAGATATTAAAAAGACCTATACCCCGCCGGAAGGGACATACATTAAAAAAAGAGATTTAAAAGGCAACCCAAATTACCTTGAAAAAGAAAAATTAGTACAGAAAGATGCAAATGACAGGACTAATAGGGCAATTGAATGGGCTAAAATAAATTTAGCGAAAAATCAAATTAGCGGAGCCGGAACAGAAGATATTGTAAATGCAAAATCAGTAATTGACGAAGCTGTAAGCATCATTCAAAAAGGAGAAGAATTTCCAGTAGAAATTGGCGGGGGTAAAACAGAAATGAGATTGAGGATAAGCGACCCTACATTATTGAATACCTTTGGTAATATTGACAAGGATGGTAAAGTAACAAATGTCCCCGATGTAATTGAATATGATAAAGTTAAAGATCAAGCCAAATTAGTTTACTATGGGGAAAAAACGGAATCTGGGAAAAACTTTATTATAAAAGAAGTACCTTTAGACCAACGAACATGGCTGAAACATATTTCTAAAAGGTCATTCCCTAATAAAGATATTGGGAAAGTAAATAGCTTAGTAGAAGATATGCTGAATAAAAATGAAAATAGTCTGTATAAGATAAGTCAGAAAACAGATTTATCAAATCAACAACAGCAAACCCCTGCATCATCTGCAATATCTGTTTATCCAACAAATATTCAGGCAGGGATAAAAGCATTTGCAGCAGCAAATGAAATGAGTGAGGAAGATGCAATAAAAGTTTTGGTAGCAAATAAAAAAATAGCAAAAAAATAAAATAAGATGCCAGCAGGGGGTAAAAAAACAGTTGATTTTTCAGCATTTGATAATGCAGTTAAGCAAACGCCTGATAAGGGGGTTGACTTTTCCGCTTTTGATGATGCTGTAAAAAAAAAAGATGGTGGCACACCTTCCCCTACACAACCCGGTTCCAATGCCCCATTAAGTTTATCAGAAAGGATAAATCAAACAGTAGATAATCCACAAAAGCAAACAGGGTTTAAATCAACTCCAATATTCGGGGAACGTAAAACTAATATCCCTGCAAAAGATAAAGTAGCAGCACAACAGGCCATACAAAAACAGGAAGTCGCAGATGCTTATCAGCCCAAAGATAAAATCATAGCCCCCAATGGAATTGATTTACCCGTATCTTATGATTGGACTACATCACCACAATTACATAACCAAATAGTAGATAATTTACAAGCCAATATTGATATGGGGGATATTACCCCACAAGTAGTTGGCATGACTTCAAAACTTACAGGGAAATCCCCAGATGCAACAGCAGCATACCTACAAGGGGATGCTACAACCGGAAATGCTTTTGACAGGGTTGATGTACTTAAAAAAAATGCAACAGAATTAAATGGCATTATACAAAAAGCCAATGCACAGTTTGGATGGGATAGTAACCCAAATGAAATATTGGGCAATGCAGACCTTACATCAAAATGGCTAAGTAAATATTTGCTTACCCTTCAGCAATCAGACCCAGTACAACAAAAAAAGGATGAAGCTGAAGCACAAGGCAGGGATATGGATATTGAAACATTGAATGCAATAATATCCGATGATAAAAATTTAAAAGATAGAGTTGCAAATTATGTAACTCAATTGAAAGAACTTAATCCATTAGTAAATGCGGTTAAAACACATATTGCAACACAGGCTGCAAAAGAAGGGTATGCTAAAGGTGAATCAGATGAACAAACAGCTAATAAGATTGCATTACTTACAAATCCCATAGGGTATAAGAATGCACAAGAGGCATTAAAGACACCATTTGGGTTTGACAGGCTTTCAGACCAATCAAACTTAGGGGATATTGTAGGGGGTATTGCAGATGAAATTGGCGGGGATAAAACCTTCAAAAATCAAATGCTTAATTCAGTTTTAGATGATGCAAAATATAAACTGAATGAATCATATAAAAAGAATGCAGAAGATCAGGCGGCTATTGCTCATTTAAGCAAAGACCCCGATATGCTTAATCAGGCAAAACTAATGTATTCAAAATACGACCCCAATATTTTAAACAAACTACCTTCATTGCAAATGGCTAAAATGGCAAATGAAGTAGCCAATGATATTGCAACAGCATCAGGACAATTAGAGGGTACGGATACAGAAAACTATGTATGGAAATTAGAGGGGGCAAAACAAGAGGACATTATTTCTATAATGCAAAAAAAAGGGTGGTTTACCGACCCCAATAAAAAAGCCCTTGCAATGCAAATTGCTACACATCCCGAAATGGTAAAAGATGCCTCTTATTATGGGGGGGCAGGGGAAAGTTTTCTTCAGCCATTTAAAGATTTAGGGCTATCACTTTTAGATGTAACAGATATCCGTTCTTTTAAAGATAGAATGGCTGATAAATTTAAAGATGAATTATTCCCTAAAGAATTTGCAGACGATGAAACAAAATCTGCTTTTAGTGTATTAGGGCATGATTTTAAAACCCGACATATTATTAATGGAATTTCAAATTTAGCAGGACTTACAGCAGGGAATATTCTTACCGAAGGAGTTGCAGGAGAAGTAGGGATGTCAGCCAATGCAGTAAAAAGATTAAGTGCTTATGTAACATTCGGCATACCCTCAATTGATGCTAACTTAAAAGATAGCTATAACTTTATTGATAACGATGTACACAGGGCTGCTTATGTAACATTGGGGACATTAATAAATGGGGAAGGGGGTGCATTATTAGACTTAGGGAAGATAAGTCGTGTGCCTGGTTTACAAGAACCATTTATGGCATTATCAAAAAACCTTGTAGAAAAAAATCTTTCTACAGAAGCAAAAGATGAATTGCTAAATGTAGCAAAAAATAAGTATGTTGACTTTGTAAAGAAGTGGGGTAAATTAGGAGTACAAGGAGGTAAAAATACATTGGAAGGGGCAGCAACAATGTCTTACTTTGGTTTTGCAAATCAGTATAATAAATTACTTAACGGAGATCCAAATACAAAGGCAGAAGATTTATTGCCTACTGCCGGTAATGCTTTTTTAGACGGGATATTTACCATGATACCTTTTGGATTTGTAAGGGCTGTAAAGGAAACAAAGAATAACCCTAACAGTACCTATAAAGACATGATTAATCAACTTTCGGTGATGCCTACAGCCGCAGAAGATATTTTGCGTATGGGTTCAAAATCGCCTGAAGATTTTAATTATAAAATGAGTGTGGTAAATACTGCAAGGGCTGCTAAAAACTCATTAGATGCAACAGAACAGGCCACAGGGATTAATCTTAACCCAGACCAACGTTCTGTTTATGTAGCTAATAAAACTATTGAAGCAGTATTAAGAGATAAAGCAGCTAAAATTAATGATAAGGGTAAAAGAGAGCAGTTAGAAGCCCAAGCAGATGAATTGGCAGAGCAAAGTACAAAGACCTTAGATGGGCTTAAATTCACCCCTACCCTTGAACCATTATATGACTTATACGATGCAGAAAAAAGGTATAATAAAGCCTTAGATGATTTTAATAATAGTGGGGGTACGGACGACAGAAGATTAGTGGAAGCTAAGAAAAATTACGAAAGGGTACAGTATAAATATTTCAATGATACCAAACCCGCTGAAGAAGTAAAACAACCCGAAGAAAAAACATTTACCGACTTTGATAAAACCTTATTCCACGAAGGTAAATTAACCCCATTGGGAGAAGATATTAAAGCCCGTATTGCAAAGGGAGAAAATATTACTGTATTAACAGCAAGAGAAAATACCCCTGCCAATGTAGATTTCATTGCTCAAACTTTAGGCATACCCACAGAAAATATAAAAGCAGGGTTAGATGCAAAAGGCAAAGCAGAAGAACTAACTGCATACAATGGTAAAAAAGTTTTCTATGATGATAACCCCGATAATGTATCCGAAGCACAAAAAACAGATGCAAGAGTAGTTAATACAGGACTTACACCCGAACAACAATTAGTACAGGATAATGCCGATGGGATTAAAAATGAAATTTATAGAAACCTTGTAAAGTCTGCCACTGATGGCAAAGACATTGACGAAGTATTAAAAGATGTTTCTGACCAATGGCATGATTTAGAATCAAGAAAAGAAGCCGAAGATGGGTTCCCTAAACCAATTATTGAAGCAGCAAAAAAACTATACCCCCAAGAAGAAAATGCGGGGCTGGAAATTAACCCCGAACAAAAAGTAGAAGGTATAGCCCCCCCTAAAGTAACAGAAGGTAGTGGGGTAGGGGATAAAAATGCTTGGGGTTCAGATAAAGGATTGACTGATAATTTTTACACAACAGATGTAGATGGGTATGCAATTAAAAAACCAATAACCAATCCTTCTTCTGTTACCATAGATGGTGTTGATTTCCATATTGCAAAAGTTGATGGAGATTGGAAGGTTATAGAAAAGAAAAGTGGCTTAGAGATTTCCACAGGTAAAACAAGTAATACCAAAAGTGCAGCTATTGAAGATGCTACTATGAGGTTGAAGCAAAATGGTGGTGCAGAAAACCTTCCAACATTAATTGATAGGGCAATACAAGGATTTAAAGACAGAAACGCAAAAGCAGTAGAACAATCCCTACCCACCCAAGAAGGTAAGGTAGAAGATGTAACCCAACAACCCAAAGGTAATGAAGAAGCCCAAGCCCCCAAAGTACTTAACCCCAAAGAGGAAGGCGGTACTACAAATGAAGGAGTTGATAAAAAAAGCGGAGCAGCAAAAGAAAGCAAAAAAGAAAATGAACCCATAACAGTATATCGTAGTGGTGAAGTAAATAGTGATACCCCATATTTTGCAGAAACAAAAGAGTATGCAGATAAATTTGGTGAGCAAAAAGGAACTGATGTATCAGAAGTAAAAATAAATCCAAAAAATGTATTGGATATTACTGATGATTATTCAGAAAGTACTACCCCAAAAGAAGTACAAAAACTTTTAGAAGATAAAGGGGTGGAATTTACTGATGCAGAAAAAAGAAGTATCGCATCGTTTGAAGATAACTATAAGGGCGACCCGACATTTAGCCATATAGCAAATATCCCTGCCTTTACAGAAGCTATTAAACGTTCAGGGTTTGATGCAGTAAAACAAAAAGAGGGGTTGCCTAATGAGCAAGGTAAGTTTGATGATTTACACCCGTCCTATTTGGTTACAGACCCATCCATTATTATGGATGAACCAAGTAGAAAAGCAGCCGAAGCTGAAGCCGTAAGAAAACAATATCTTGCTGAAAAACAAAAAGAAGTAGGGTATCAGGAATTTAGTAATAATAATGACAGATACCAAAGAGAAGCAGAAAGAGCAAAGAGAGAATATTTATCGGGTAAAAAAGAAAATGTATTTGAAGCATTGGATAAAGCCGCAGAATCAAAAAAAAGTGAGAGAGAAAAAGAAAGGGCAATGGAAAATGCTGCTGCTGATTTAGGGGAAGATGGCAAACGTGCTTTATCTATTAATAAAAACTTTGAAGAAATACTGAAACATTTAAAAGATAACAAAAAAATTGAAATAAAATGCCCGTAACACAACTATTAGCCCCAGATGCTTTACAATGGTTTGACAAGTCAGCCGAAAGTGAAATGTATGCTCATTTCCTGTATCAGTATATCGCTAATCAAACTCAACGATTAGGATTATTCGGGGCGCAAAAATACTTTCTTAAAGAAAGTGTAGATGAACTATCTCACTATAATATTTTAGTGGGGTACGTTAATGATATGGGCGGTTGTTTGGGCACTCCCGCCGTACCCAAAATTACTGACAGTATAAAAAACATTTCTGATGCTTTAGAAATAGCATACGAAACAGAAGTATCATTGCTTAACCACTACAAAGAATTTTACAATACCATTGAAGAAGAAGATGCTGCTACCGCTGTATTCTTAAATCAGTTTCTTTCAATACAAACAAAATCAGTAGGTGAATATGGGGATTTAATTGCAAGGCTATCCCTTAACCCAACAGATGTGTTTGAATTTGATGAATATCTTTCAGAAAAATAATTATTAAATAATGGGCGCAGATTGCATCTATACATACAAGGGTAAAAAGTATTCCGAAGCGGAGTTTAAAGATTTGCTTTTAAAAGGTGAATTGGATAGCGAACTGCCTAAATCATTATGGAGTAAAGCCCCTAAAAAAGTAGATGAAGAAACTGATAATGCTTTTTCCACACACGCATTGGATAGGGCTAATGCTAAAAAAGTATTTGCAGAAGTAAGAAGATTACCCGAACCCACAGATGCAGATCAAGCCGCTTTAAAATATTTAGCAGACGGGGGTACGGTAAGCCATGATGCAATTAATGAAGTTGCAGGTAATGTAAAAAGAGCAAGATTGAATACCGGCGCAAGAGAACTAAAATCAAATGAAGTTAAAGCAAGGGAGTATGCAGAAAATTCAGGGGAATCCCTTGATGATATAGTACATTATATTTGGGAACTGCATGGCCAGAAATTCGATAGTATGGGTATTAAAAATGCTTTAATTAGGGATATTAGTGAGCATAAAACAAGATTGGACGCAGGGAAAGAATACCTTAAAAGATACTCCGATGGTTATGAAGAAAGGGTTCAACATGAAAAATTTTACCAAGAACATTTAAAAGAAGTTGCTGAAGAAGAAGAAGCCCTTAATGAATGGCTATCCGGTAATGAGGAAGTAGAAACCGAAGCAATGAATGACGAAGATTTTATTAACCAATTAATAGACAAATATGAAACAGAAAATCAGGGAGAGGATAAACAATCTCCCGCCGGAAAAGAAGAAGGCACTGATACGGGAACTGGCAATGAGGGAAGTCCTACGGAAGCAGAAATCGCAGCCCAAAAATTAGAGGCTGAAAGGGATGCTAAAATTAGCGATATTCAAAAGCCCGAACCCAAATTAGAATTTTTAACTTCAAAAGACATAGTGGATTCAGAAGATCCGCTGGGGAATAAAGCAACGCATGAAAAAATTAAATACAATTTCAAAGAACTTAAAAAATTAATCGAATGCCTTTGGAGTTAGATAATGAAGATAATTTTGAAGCCTTATTAGCCGATAAAAGGCATAATGAACTAAAGGGGGCTTTAGGGGAAATCGCTACGTCCTTAAATAAAGATAAAAATAAAGAAGTCGTTGCAGCCATAGCCCAACAAACCCATGCTATTAATAGATTTATTGAGTTAGCAAAAAAAGAAGAAAAACAGGAATCAAAAGAAGAAAAGCAGGAACTAAAAGTTGAAGTAAATCAAAAGGAAGTAGTATCTTCGGTTTCTGAAATGGGGGTTACTATCCTTAAAGGGTTAGAAGCCCTGCAAGCTATTTTAGAAAAGCCCGAAGAAAAAAAAGAATGGGAATTTAAAGTGAATAGGGGGCATGGTAACTTAATAGAATCAATTACAGCAATACAAAAATAATATTCATCCATGCAGATTTATGCTAATATTGAATTGGGGTGGTCGCCAATATTACAATTGGTATCTACTGGAACCAAAGAGATTTTGCAGGTGGCTGGATGGACAGGTGGAGTAGGAAGCGCACCGGCAACAGGATTATTTGTTGGCTCTAATGGGTATGTTACTAATATTACTGATGGTGTAAATATTAAAGGGGATGCAGGTGCAGGGGTTAAACTTCAAGTAGGTACAGATATACTTTCAGCAGGTACAGTTTTATTTTCAAATTCCCCTACCGTTACTTTTGGGTTAGTAGGGTCAACCATTACTGCAAGTGTCGCAGGTGGCGGTGGTGGCGGGAATGTTTCCATTCAGGGAAGTACGGGCAATATCAGTTTTGGTAATGCAAATGGCATGACCTTCGGGGGGAACGCTTCAACCATAACAGCATCTTATACCGTACCCAGTGTAACACAATTTCAGTTGTCGGCTGATATGACTAATTATTTGGGTACTGGGGCCACAGTAAGTTTTCTGTTTACAAATCAAAGTTCTTTGTTTCAACAAACTTCACAAATGAGTTTGTATCAGCCTACCAGCCTAATGAGCAATTATCAATCCGCTGGGGCTTATCTTACTACTGCTATGCAATCAAACGCAGGTAGTAACTTTGTTGGCCTTAATTCTGCATTGACGGCAAATGGGGTTTCTGCATCTATAAATAGCAGCGGGATATCTTTAAATTTTCCCGCCTTCTTAACCACAGCACAGCCCGTAGGGGCTTATCTTACTACTGCTATGCAATCCAATGCAGGTAGTGATTTTGTTAATACATCACAAAGCAGCTTATTCCAGGCAACTTCTTTAATGTCAAATTATCAATCTGCTAATGCAGGATATTTGACCAGCCAAAGTAATCAGGCTTTTTCTGCATCCGGTTCATCATCTACTTTCCAAACTTTACAATTCGGTAATACTAATGGAGTTTCATTCAGTATTTCTAATGGTAGTGTTGTAGGAACCGTAGCAACAAATTATCAAAGTCAGGGTGCGTATTTGACTACAGCAATGCAATCAAATGCTGCAACTATTTCAAATATAAGATTATCAGCAGGTACACTAAGCAGTAACCGTTCTGATATGACTTTCTCTAATGCCAATGGGGTTTCCTTTGGATTAGAAACTAATGGTGTGATTACAGCATCAGTAGCGGCAGCAGGGGGCGCACAAACCGCTATTAGTGGGTTAAGCGCAGGTACAACCCAAATGACAAGTGGCACAGCTTCTTTTGCTGACGGGGGTGGTGTATCATTCGGCATAAATGGGAATACGATTACTGCAACAGTAAGAACCGATTACCAATCATCTGGTAATTACCTTACAACAGCAATGGCTTCTAATGCCTCAACAAACTTTGCCGGTATTGGTTCTGCTATTACAAATGGAACAATGACCTTTGGTACAGGGGGCTTATCATTAAATTTATCAAATCATCTTACCACAGCAAGGGCAAGTAATGATGCTATTGGTTTAAATACTGCTTTGACTGCTAACGGGGTTGCATGGACTGTAAATAGTTCTGGGTTATCATTAAATATCCCAGCCTTTTTAACGACTGCAATGCAATCCCAATCATCAAGCAATTTTGCAGGTGTGGGAAGTGCTATTACCAATGGTACTATGACCTACGGTACTGGTGGGCTTTCTTTAAACCTATCAAACCATTTGACCACTGCAATGGCTTCCAATGCAGGTAGCAACTTTGTGGGATTAAATTCAGCCCTCACAGCTAACGGAGTATCGGCAACAATAAATAGTAGTGGTGTATCATTAAACTTCCCTGCTTTCCTTACTACCGCAATGGCAAGTAATCAGTCAAGCAATTTTGCTGCTACAGGATTTACTTCTACAACAGCAGCAGGGGCAGTTATAGCCGGAACACATAATACAGCAGGGTTATTATTAGCCGTTCCTGCATGGCTGACAACAGCAGCCCAATCCGATCACTCACATGGTAATCCTACGTTATCATTAGCAGGTGGGTTATCTGGTGCAACAGCGTCTAATAGTGCTGGGTTTACTTTATCATTAACACAGGCTGCCGCTGCCGCATCCCCAATAGGAATATCGGCAGGTACGGTAAATAATACTTTTGGCTCATTGACTTTTTCAAATTCACCATCTGTTTCTTTTGGATTGGGAACTGGCGCAAGTGCAGGGGTAATAACAGCAAGTGTTAATGCTGGTGGTGGAGGTATTGCTTTGGCTAACTCTCAAACAACTTATACAAGTGGGACTGCTAATATGGTTGCATCTGGGGCATTGACAATAGGTTCTACAACAGGGCAATCATTTTATTTTTCAGCCCCAGCACAATCATCTTTGTCAGCAACAGGACAGGTTAGTATATCCGTTAATGGTAGTACGATATCTATTGGTGTGCCAAATAACCCAGTAATAAGTTCGTATGAGAATATGCCAATATTCAACTCTGCATTAACTTATAATGGGGCTTCTATATCTCATGCAGTTGCTTTTCCTATAATGGGAAATTTATCAGCAAGTTTTGCCCGTATCCCTGTATTAATGACTATGAATAGTACAACACTTGCAACATTAGCAAGTGCTACCGCTACTGCTTCTGGGGCATTATATTCAACATGGAATGCAGTAGTATATTCATTAGGTACAGGTGCATCTTCACGAAGTTTATTTTCTGTTGCATCTGGTAGTGGTGGGTGGACTTTCTCCCAACAGGTAAGTATTACCAATAGTACACAGGGTAGTTATTCTTTAGGATTTTCAGCACAGGCACAAGGGGTAGGTACAACCCTTACAACACAATATTCAATAAGTAATACTAACTATTCTTTTACTACAAATGCTTTTTCAGGATTTTCAAGTAACAGGATGTTAGATATACCTTTTGCTAACTCTTTATCCGCAGGACAGTATTGGATGGTAATGGGGTATAGCAGTTCATCAGCAAGTGGTGGTGCTGCCGGACTTGCAGCATTAACAAACTGTAATGCTAAATATTCAAACCACTATGGGGCTTCAATATCAAACGTATCTTTTGGGGTAATGGGTAGTACAAACGCTACATCAGGTGGATTAATGGGTGGAGCAAGTTTTTCTACAGCAGGTGGTGGTACTACATCAGGGTTTAATATTTCAGCATTAAGTTCTATGTCTAATAATGCAAAAATTTATTTCCAACTTTTAAGATCAGCATAATGGCAGGTACAGCAGATATAATGTGGGCAACAACAATAACTTATTCTACATTAGACCCATCTAATAAAGGGGGCGGTGTTACTTTATCAAATGGTAATCTTACTGCTGTTATAAATATATCAACTGTATTAGGTACAGTTGCTTTAGTAGGTAAAAAATACTTTGAAGTAAAAATAGATTTTTCTCCTTATTTTAGTTGTTTTGGAGTTGCTAATAATGGGGTTACTTTAGGGAACCTTTTAGGAGTTGACTTATTGGGATGGGGGTTATATATAAGTAATTTTGGTACTCCATCACAAGGGTCATTTCATAATAATGGTGGTGGGGCTATAAATTCAAATCAATTAAATGTAGGGGATGTTATCGGTATTGCTTATGATTCAAGTACAGGGGGAATGGATGCTTACCAAAATGGCAAATTGATAGGTACAGTATTTACAGGGATAACAGGTACAGTCTATCCTGCTATTTCTTCAGCAGTATCTAATAGTACACAGTTGACAATTAATCTTGGGCAAAACCCGTTTTTTGGAATACCGCCAGCAGGATATACAGGAGTTTATTAACCAAACATAAAAAACAAACATGAAACCAGAAATTGTAACAGTAGGTGGAGGACTACATAATCAGGATTTAGTAAAGTCCTCCCAGCGTATTCAAAAAAGTGGGCAATGGAAAAAACAAAGGGTTGTAATGCTGATACCAGCAGGGGTAAGTATTCCGACTAAAGTTTACCTTTCACATTGCGGTTTAATATTCCCTCCAAATCAGCAGCAGATAAGAATGGCTGCAATTGGAATGGAAGTAGGGGAAGCCTTTTCAAATTCTATTCAGGAAATAATCAATCATCCTGAATTAAGCCAGTGGGAGTACTTATTGACCATTGAGCATGATAATATCCCTCCGCAGGATGGAGTAATAAGATTGATACAAAGAATGGAAGAACATCCAGAGTTTGCCTGTATCGGTGGGCTATATTGGACTAAGGGGGAAGGTGGCGTACCCCAAATTTGGGGAGATCCAAAAGATGGCTTAAATTTCAGGCCACAAATCCCAGACCCTAATGGTGGACTGGTTGAATGTTGCGGAACCGGAATGGGCTTTAACCTTTGGCGATTACAGATGTTCAAAGATGAAAGATTAAGAAAGCCCTGGTTCAAAACTCTTGCAGGGGCAGAAGGTGTCGGTACGCAGGATCTTTATTTTTGGGGTGATGCAAGAAAAAATGGATACAGATGCGCTATTGACTGTTCTGTAAAAGTAGGACACTATGACGTAGCTAACGATATTTGCTGGTGAAATGACCAACCTTTAATTTTAATTAACCAAAATAAAAACAAACAAAAATGGAAGAAAAAGTAATAAGGCTTGATCTGGGATGTGGCAAGAACAAAAGAAAAGACGGGGAATGGATTGGAGTAGATATTATGGATTTTGAAGGGGTGGATGTAGTAACCGATTTATCAAAAAAGGAATGGCCCTGGAAAGATGGCAGTGTTGATTTTGTTCATGCCTCTCATTTTGTAGAGCATCTTAAACCGGAAGAAAGGGTACACTTTGTAAATGAACTTTACAGGGTACTTAAAAATCCAGTGTATAATAATGGGGCTATTATAACCGGACAGGCTACAATAATTGTTCCTCACTGGGCATCACAAAGGGCTTATGGTGATTTAACCCATCAGTGGCCCCCAGTAAGTGAATTTTGGTTTTATTATTTAGATAAAGATTGGAGGGCTGTAAATGCACCGCATAATGTTGATTATACTTGTGATTTTAAATGTGTTTGGGGATATAATATGCACCCTGAAATACAATCAAGAAACCCGGATTTTCAACAGGAAGCAATGAAGTGGAAGAAAGAAGCCTGTTCAGATTTAATTGCAAATTTTGAAAAAAAGATAGTAGGAGTAAATGCCTAACGAAATCAACATATCCGCAGTAACAGGGCTATCTATTAGCTTACAGCTTTATAGTGGGGCTGTAGCAATAGGTAGCCCATTTGCTGCAACAGAGATAGGCACAACTGGGGAATATGTGGCATCCGTACCCAATGGAACTACTTTTGGAATATACCTGCTTATTGCAACAGCAGGGGATTATAAGATTGCATCAGGGCAATTATTATGGGATGGGGCGTATGAGTTCATTCAAGGGCTTGTTACTATTCAAGGACTTGACCCGAATAACCCTTCAACTACTGATATTGCAACAAAGAAATGGACAGCAGGGGCAATAGAAATTGATATGTCAGGGGATTTACAAGACCAAACAACAATGACCAGAGTACCATGATAAGAAGAAGCGTATCTATAGCCACCAGAGGGCGTATAAGTGCTGTAAAGGCTGCTATTACGATTGCAAGTATCGGGTGGTTGGTAATTGTTGGGAACCCCTCAAATAATGATTACGCCCGAAGGGTATATATTGAAGATGATGGGGCTGGAAAGAAAAACATTTTAGATGAACATATTAAAAGGCTATTACAGGAAGATGAAGAAATTTTAGCAATAGTGCAAGTATTTACAAAATCACAGCTATGAGAATTGATTGTTTTGAAAAAGCGGGGCTACCACATCTTGCAGAAAAATTTAAAAGTTCTGTAACCGAAGATATGTCCGAAGCAGAACAACGTGATTTGGGTAAACAAATTGCATCTGACTATACTAAAGATTTACATGACCAATTAAATGCTTTAAAAAGTTCTATCGGTAAACCCGAAATGCCTTTTACCCCAGAGGATAAAAGTAAAGAAGTTGATGCCATAAAAGAAGAATATCAACAAAAAATTGATGAAGTAAATCCACCCCCCCCACCACCACCAACAGAAGAAGAATTAGCAAAAGCACAAGATGATGAAGAATGGGAATCCATCAGAAAAGAAAAACTGAAAGAGATTAAGGGGGCAAAGAGAATATTTGAACAACGTATGCCGAAGGGGTGGAATGACACCTATGAATCTGCATTAAATAACCTGCAAAAGATGTACCCTAAAAAATCATTGTATGAAGCAATGAAAGCAAGGGTTAATGATTTTGTATTACGCCTTAATGCTAAAGAAATATTTAACCCTACATCTGAAGATATTGCTGTATTCAATGTACTAAAAGCAGAAACCAATAAAAGGATTCGTGATGTAGAAGGGCAGGATTCAGAAGATAGTATTGTGCGTATGGCTGCTAATGCAGAACTTGAAAATTACCAACAGGATTTATTAAACATAGCAAAAGTAACTAACCCAGAAGGGGAAGCAGGACGGGCATTTAATATGCACCAATCCGAAATTAAATTTGACGGGGATAACAGATTGAAGATACGCCGCATGGAATTAATGAAGGCTAACGGTAACGAACCCCTTACACCCGAAGATGAAGCATTTGTAAAAGAGCAATGGGATAAAGAAAAAGAATTAGCGAAGCAGGAACAGGAAGCCCGTACCCAACAAATGAAAGATGATTTTGAGGCTAAAATAAAAGACCTTGAAGCAAAGCTAAAAATAGCAAAGGGAGAAAAACCCGAATCCAAAAAAGAAAAAACACTTGCTGAATCAGGTAAAGATTTAGCAGATAAAATACGCAAACTAAAAACACAAAAAGGAGATACTGCTTTAGATGTTACATTAGGGTTAAAAAACTATGCAGTAGAAGCGGTGGCTATATTGGTTGAACAAGGGGCTAAGTTAGCAGATGCCATTAAAAATGTATTGACCGATGAAAAATACAAAGGGCTTACAGAAGATGATTTAACCAATCATATTATTGATGGGTTAGACAGACAGGAAAATAAAGAAGCATCTTTTGACAAATTAAAAGAGTTTGCAAAAGAAAATGAAACTACTGATATTACCCCAGATATGGTTAAGGAAAATCTTATCAGGGATTTTGTAAATTCTCATATCGGGGAAGTAGAACAAAAAGAATTATTTGATGAAGCCTTTAAAGGGTTAAAAGAAATACTGCCCAATGCTACAAAAGAAAAGTTTTTGGAAGCGTATCTTAAAGAAAATGAATTTAAGCAGCCTACAAAGAAAGAAGCTGAAGGTAGTTTGGCGCAATCCAAAAGGCAATTAGAAAATATTGCAAAACTTACTGAAGATATTGCAGACCTTGAAAATGAAAAAGAAATAAGGAAACGCAACTTCCCTACTGAAAGAGAGAAATCAGATGCAGAAAAAGAATTGCTTGCAAAGAAAGAAGCCATTATAAAAGAAAGAAAAGAGGAAGCTAAAAAAGTTGCAGATGAATTAAAAAAAGTAGAACAAGAAGAAAATAGGAATGCTAAAAAGATACAAGCTAAAAAAGATAAACTTGATGAATTAAATGCCGGTATTGAAAGGGCAGAAAAAGGGTATGACCAAATCAAAACCCATAGAGAAAAATCAACCCCCGAAATTGATAAAGAAGTAGAGGCCAAACAAAAAGAACTTAAAAAAGCAATCAAATCAAATGCTACTGATGAACAACAACAAAAGAAAGCACTTGAAAATGCCATTAAAAATGAAAAGCAAAAAATAAAAGACTTCACTGAAAGGTTAGCCGAAGGTAATTTTGAAGATGATGCCCCAGCCCCAACCCTAAAAAAACAAACCGCTGAATTAATAAACATAGCAAAGGAACGGCATACCATAGAAGATAAATTCAGAGAGAAACAGAAAGAACTTAGAGATAAAGGGAAAGGGAATTTAGAAAAAATAGCTGATACTGCAAGGTCAGCCTATGTTGCCTTATTGATTGGTGCGCCTAAAACATTAGCGAAAGTAGGGTCAATGACAATATTCAACCCAGTTTCGGATGCCGCTACTAAATTGACTTTTGGTAAAGCCTTTGATGCTTTTTTCCCTTCTATTTCAAAGGCTGCTAAATTAGGGGGAGAAAGTTCAAGTATCCGTTCTATACAAACAGGGATGGAAGCATTTTTAAGGCAGATGGGGGAAGATGGGATGAATAAATTATGGAAGTCGGCAAATGAAAAATATGATAATGCTGTAATCGAGTATGAGAAATATAAAGATAGCGGCAACCCAGATGCTAAAAAGCTGAAGCAATTAAAAGATAAAAAAGATGATGCACTTTTAAAGTCAGTAGGTACATTCATTTATCAATATATTGGGGGTAGTTCATTTAAAGATATGTGGGGTGCTTTTGTAAATCGAACCAATGAAATTGAAAAGCAATTTGGTAAAATAGGTAGTGAACATTTTAAAACCAAAGAATTTTTAAATTCTGGGGGTATGTCATTACTGGGATTAAATTCAGATAATGCAAATTACATAATGGGATTTATCGGGCGTTCCCATAGTGCATTAAAAACATTTTCGGGTAGGGCTAAATTTGCAGCAGGGTTTATGGCAAGATTGGAAGGGGCATTGGAATCAGGGGAAGATATTACCAATTCAAGCAGGATATTAGAGATAGCCCATGAATCATATTTAGATTGGGAACGTGGTAAATATCAGCAATCAAATCATGTATCCGATCTATGGAATAAAATGACTAATAGTATTAGTGCAGGGGAAAAAGGAACAGAACGTGAAGGAACCGCAAAGGTTATGACTGCATTACTAAAAAGTGAAGTTGCTATTACAAGGGTTCCTGTAAATATTTTACATGAGCAGGTAATGGAATATACATTTGGGGTGTTCAGGGCTTTAAGGGATGCTGCAAAAATACATGGGGATGTTAAAAAAGAATTAGAAAAAGATGGGTTCACTAATGGAGAAAAAATATTGGATGAATTAACCTATGGTACATCAAAAGAAGCATTTAAAGCAGAGTTAAAGAAACGAATCAGCCAAATGGATAGCAAACAAGCAGCTACTATTGTAAGATGTTTTAGAAAAGGAGGCATGGGATTAGGGCTATATGCTACAGCATTAATAACAGCGGCTATTCATTTTGGAATATTCCCTCATTTGGGACAAAAGAAGAAAAAAGACGAGAAAAATTTAAAGCCAGACGAATTAAACCCAGGGCAAGTAATGATAGGTGATACTAAACTTGGAGAAACTACATCTGCCGTAATAGAACACGCACCAGTTCTTTGGCCTACATTTATGGGTATAGGGTTAGCACAGGCATACCATGACGAAATAAATAAGGGGGCTACAACTACACAAGCCACTGCTAAATCAATATATACTCATTTGAAAGTCGTAGAAGGCGGTATTCCACAATTTAAGTTAGTACAACCATTACAGGAAGAAGTGGCAAAAACGGTAAAGAAAAGGGCTACTGATGCAGGTTTGGTAAATGATGAAGGGGATACCCGACCTGTAAAAAATTACAAAAAGGGGGGAGTAGATATTACAACTGAAGAACGGATTAATTACAATACCAAAAAAGATGAAGAACTACAAAAGAAAGTAGAGAAACTTAAAGAGGGGAAATTACCTGAAAACATTGTAAGGGATGAAGCAACTGGTAAAATAATTACAAAGAAGTATGCTGATATGACCTACAAAGAAAGTGTGGCAGCAATGAGGGCTATTAAAGCACAAGTAACATCAAAAGTTAAAAAAGAAATGTTTGGGGAGAAGCCTGAAACCGAAAAAGACAAAGAGCAAGAACTAAGGGATGCAAGGGAAGCGAAGAAAAATAATTAAGCAAATTTTTAATAAAAAGTATTATTTTTGGTTAATAGTTAAAATTTCAGTAAAATGGCCTTAATAGCAGAAAAGATTGTAGTAATAGCAAAGCAGTTTTTAAATGATAAAAATATCAACGATTCGGCAGAATTTAACGAAATGATTTATCAGGTAAAACTTCGTCATTTTAATTGGCCTTTACAATTTTCTGCTGGTTCAATATTTGCTGAAATTTGTTGGAAGATGGCAATAGGGAGAGTTTCTTTAAGTGAATGGCAAGAACTGGATAGGTTATTTTCTCCATCCCCTGTTGCTACTCATGCAAATTTCAGGGGGAATAGTAATTACAAAACAGGGAACGCACCAGAAGCAGGGGCTTTAGCACTTTATAAAAGAGGGAATAGCTGGCAAGGGGATGCAACTGTAGTTACCCATGTAGAAGAAGATAAACAAACATTTGATACCATAGGCGCAAGGATATTGAGTGGGAGTGATAATAATTTTTTATTAGTTCAGGAAGGTAAAGGTAAAAGGGTTGGATTACCCTTTGCAAATGACAAATTAAACTTATTGGGGTTCGTGTACCCCAAACATAAAGAAATCAGCTAATGGCTAAATTTTATTTTGTTGCAGATACCATTGACGGGAAGATTAAAGATTTTCCCCCATCATTTTGGTTAGAATGTGATGAAATGAAATACATAGGATTTCAGGATGTAAGGAACTATAATGGTAATGAGTGCATACAGGTAATGAGGGTTTTAGTAGTTTATTATCAGGGGCAATTATTGGGTACAAGAAGATATAAAACCCAAGAAGAATTTAATCAAGAAAGAAAAGGTATTTGTTATAAGGCTTACTGCGAAATTTTAGTCAACGGTTGCAATATGATGATTGATAATTGTATCACAGAGTTCCAAATTTAAAAAAGCTATGTCATGCGCCGTTGATATATCCACCCTGCCATTACTTACAGGGTGTCCTGCCAATGATGAATTTTTCTTAGTAGGTAATGCTGCTGGGGGATACGGTACTGGGGGGTACGCAAGGCGTAGGTATTCCGACCTAAAGGCTTGTATAGCCGCTGGGCTATCATTTATCCCGCTACAATTTGAAGTTGGCGATACAATAATGAATGAAGGTGATATCACATTAACAATAACCGTAAACAACCCATCCCCTAATAGCCAAATAGTAGTATTGGATAATAATCTGCTTATCCCTAATTTATCAACACAAATAAGTTACACTATATCATATAGCACTACTGAAATCATAATTACATTTAATCAGCCTGTAGTAAATGGGCAGCAATACTTTATTACTTATGCGACCTATTAAATTTTTACTGGCAGCGTTATTGCTGCTTTCTTTTTCTGTAAATGCTCAAACTCCATCTGGGTTCCCAATCACTAATTCAAAAGGCTGGATTAAATATGGGTATGTACAAAATGATTCAGGTAGAATTGATGCAGCCAGAGATACAAACTGGATACCAAGATTTACGCCTACTACTGTTTATTGGCATAGCCAGTTTTGGACATTCAATGGTAGCATTTGGGTAAAAACTTCATATATCCCTGCATATACTCTTATGGGGATACCTGTTACAGATGATTCAATGGTTACTCAATTAACAATGCAACATTGGTTAGATGGGGTATTAGGAATTGCTAAAAATGTATCAACAGCAGAAGATTCACTTATTACATCAGGGGCCGTATGGAGGGCTTTATCTGCATTACGACATATTTATTTAGAAGTACCAGATAGTACGGTTACTATAACATCAGACACAACTCAAAGTGATGGGTATGTACAGTATGGATATGATGGGGGGTTTGAACAATTACTTAAAGCAGGTTCACCGGATGGTGGGAATAGAAATACGTTTGTATTTAACCCCTACAGATTCTATAATTCAAGTCAATACACTAATGGGGTAGCAGTACAAAGCAATATTTCAAATGAAACTGATTCTGTATGGTATCAATTTTTAGTTGAAAGTAATGTGCCAGGCAAAACATCTTCTGCTTTAGTAATGAAGTCAGATAGCTTAAATAGAATGGTATCTATTGGGCTAAATCCAACTTATGATTCTTTAAGAGGCTACCAATTAATATTTACTAAAAATGGTATTAAATTAGGGTATAGGAATGGGGCAGTTTATAATAATGCTTCATCTGCCGAAACTGCAATTATAGGGCTGGGTGTAAATAGTTCAGGCAATGTATCTCTAACTACTGTACCATCAGGTGCTTCAACAGATAGCGTAGTAACTATTGCAAGTGATGGCACTTTGAAAAAAAGAAATGTAAGTGCTATTACAGGTACTACCCCTACACTTCAACAGGTATTAACAGCAGGAAGTACTTTGACAACTTCAAATGCTATAATCGGTGGTGGGAATGATTTATCTATAACAGGGTCAGGGCTTACAATAATATCTGGAAGAACAAGCACAAGGATAGGTGCATTAGGAGCAACATCAAGGAACTCATTTGTTGAAGCAAATCAATATAATTCACGAATGAGAACTGAAAATACAGGCAGTTCAAACGGTAGTTATTTATACGTATATAAAGATAGTATTTCCATTGAACCACAATTTGGGAACTTATATATCGACAGTTTAAATAGAGTGCCAGGCAATGTGCAGTTAAGGTATAACACTACTACTGGGGCTGTATCTTATTTAGATACGTTGCATAACCTTTCTCTATTAACACACAGAGGGATAAAAATAACAGCATCAGTAACAGGTGATACAGTTTACATAGATGATTTTGTAAAGGTAGCCACAACCACATCTGCAAGTACCATTACCCCTAACATTGATACAACAAATATGTACACTGTTACAGCCCTTGCAACTAACCCTACTTTAGCAGCCCCAAGTGGTACTCCCTATGATGGGCAACCGCTAACTATTCGCATGAAAGACGATGGCACATCAAGAAGCATTACATGGAATGGGATTTATCGGGCAGGTACGGATGTAGCCCTACCCACAGCCACAACAATAAGCAAACAACTGTATTCATTCTTTATATACAATGCAGCGGATTCAAAATGGGATTTAATTAATGTCAAAAACGGGTTTTAATAAAATAAAATATATAAAATGAAAAGATTTTTTTTGTCAGCAGTAGTACTAATTTTTTTATTTAGTTCTGTATTCTCACAAAATATACCTGTTTCAATTACAGATTTGAATAAGGTATATAATACAGCAAAAGGCACAATCCTTTTTAATACAAATTTATTTTCAACTACGGATACAGTTTTTAATAAATCCAATAATACAGTTTATGTAAAATTGGCTAAGTACCAAAGGGCATTATTTATGCTAACTAAGATTAATGGGGTGTACTCTGGTAGATTTTTTAAAAATAATGTCTTGCGGTATGAACTTACAAAAATAGATTCAGGATATTCATTTGTACCAAAAGAAGCAAGAGATTTCTTATCGAATTGTATTGAACAGAGCCAATTAGAAGTTCAGGAAAGTAAAAATATATATGTAGCACATGGAACCCAGATTGACCCAATAGGGTATAAAACAGATTTGCAATTAGTTCAGATGGGCTGGCCCTGTGTACTTGTTGACTTTGACGGCTACTACAATTTATCAGGTGTTTGGCCTTCCCCATATACTCTTTTACCTGTTATTTATCATAATTCTACTGATTCAATGAATTATGTTATGAATAGGGTAAGAGAAACTTATTCTGCATTTGAAGTAGTGATAACCAGAGATAGTACTGTTTACCTTGCGGCTAATCAATTTAAAAAAGCCCGAATGGTTGTTACCCCAACCTGTGCAGTTTACTCTTGTAGTACTTCAGGGGCTACATATTTGGGTTCAATAAGTTGGGGTGATGATACCCCTGGGTTTGCTTTTTATAATCCCGGAGTATTAGCAATAGGATTTCAATATAGCATTGATGTTATAAGCCATGAGATAGGGCATTTTTTTGCTCTCAATCATCAAGCATCATACACAGCAGGGAACTGTAGCACACCATCAAATCAATATAATAGAGGGTATGGCACAGGGGATACGAGTTTCTGCCCTTTAATGGGGGCTAATACATCGTCATTGAATATGGCTATCTGGTGGAACGGGCCGACACCATACGGCTGCACAAATTTACAAGATGATCTGTATAATCTAACTACAGGGGCTAATGCAGGGGTTCCTATCCCTTATAGAAAACAAGAAAATGGGGCAGCCTTAGAAGGTGCAAGGTGTTTAGTTAAAGGTGATACATTGATACAATCACTGTGGCCTATTGCAAATGATACTGATTACATAAAAGCAGTTGTTACTACAAATGGTACGACAACATTTACTGTGTACCCCTGGAGTAGTGATGTAGGGGGTATCCATACTATGAATAGAATGAAAATGAGGCTATATAATAGTAAAGGCACTTTGCTTGCATCAAGCGTTGATAATGGGTTAGTGTCTGCAACCATATCAGGAACTTATGTAGCCGGTATTTATTATCTTAGTATATCTAAACAAGGCACTTGGTATAACCCTACCGCATACGGTTTTTTAGGTCATTACAAAGTAATACAACAGTAAAATATGAAAAATATAATCACAGTAATTTTTATTTTAATTTCCTTTTCAGGGTATTCCCAAGTAGATAAAGCCATAAAAGATTTAGTAAAAATAGAAGTGCAAAGCTATATTGGTAAAAGTGATACAATTACAATTTTTACCACCACCCAAAAAGGGAGTATAAACTTTGATACCATTACCATTGCTAATAATAGCGCAAGGCATTATCAATATACCCTTACTGGATTTGCACCCACATCAAAACTAAGAGCATACGGGGATTATTGGGTAAGCAATACTAATGGGGTTTATTCGGTTGACGGATCTGCAAATGTTTCTACAGCCGGATTGGGAACTGGGGCAAGTTTTGGAATTGTAAAAATTGGCAATACCCTTATCCTGCAACTAAAATTACCCACTACAAACACAACATTATATAACTGGGAATTAAGGAAAAGTTTATGAAAAAACTACTAATAATCTCACTACTTTTTGCATTTTGCAAAATTCAAGCGACTACTTACTATGTAAGAACTGATGGGCATAATGCCGCAAGCGGATTAAATAATACTAATAATGCAACAACAGGCGCATGGCTTACCCATGTTTATGCGTTTGCCCATGTATCATCAGGAGATAGTATAGTTACAATACAGGGAACTTATACTGAAACTGCACAACTTGTGCTAATACCAGGAGTAAGTTGGCATGGGTTGGATTCGGCAACCTGTATCATTAAAAGCACTATTACTACCAAATATATTGAAATGGTTAATATGAGAAGTGCTGAAAATACTAATGGTAATCAAACAATTTCAGGGTTGAAATTTGATGGGCAAAATACTACATTTTCTTTTTTCAGAATTGGGGGTAGAAGTAATGTATCAATACATGATTGTTCATTTGCAGATCCACAAATATACGGGGTTACATTCGCTGTTCATAATGCAGATGATTTTGACCCTGGATTTCCTACACATTATGATACCAGCAATAAATTTTATAATAATACAATGTATAATTGTGGTAACTGGGATGCTGATGTTACTGCTGGATATGGTGCTTTACAGATAGGGGGTCAAAAAGATATGCTTATTTTCAACAA
>Ga0114981_10000136_pt1 | contig 42109 bp, 41 predicted proteins | sample S_140806_MF_Meta_FD_87028 | JGI IMG/M metagenome (GOLD analysis project Ga0114981, IMG submission 87028) | Freshwater microbial communities from Lake Simoncouche, Canada to study carbon cycling - S_140806_MF_MetaG | ecosystem: Environmental > Aquatic > Freshwater > Lake | place: Lake...
GCGACCTGACGCAGGCCGTCCGAGCCGTGGCTCATCATGTAGCTGAGGGCCCGGGTGTACATGCCCATCTGGCCCTGGAAGGCGCACAGGCGGCCGAACGCCTGTGCCGCCTCGTCTTCCTCGCGCTCGATCAGGCGATAGCCGTCTGCGTCATGCACGACCCAGGGCGCCGGGGCGAAGGGTGCCAGGGCTGCCGAAAGCACCACCGGGCCTGCGCCCGGACCGCCGCCGCCGTGCGGCGTCGAAAAGGTCTTGTGCAGGTTGATGTGCATGGCATCGACGCCCAGATCGCCCGGACGGACCCGGCCGACGATGGCGTTGAAGTTCGCGCCGTCGCAGTAAAAATACGCGCCGGCCTCATGGGTCAGACGGCTGATCTCGAGGATGTCGCGCTCGAACAGGCCACAGGTGTTCGGGTTGGTCACCATGATGGCGGCGACGTCGTCGCCCAGCTTGGACGCCAGATCGGCGACGTCGACGCGGCCGTCGTCGGTCTGGGCCACTTCCACGACGGTGTAGCCGACAAAGGCGGCAGTGGCCGGATTGGTGCCATGGGCCGAGGTCGGCACCAGCACCTTGCGGCGCTGCTCATGCTGGCCCGACGCCTCATGGGCGGCACGGATGGTCATCAGACCGCACAGCTCGCCATGCGCCCCTGCCTTGGGCGACAAGGCCACCGCCGGCATGCCGGTCAGGGTCTTGAGCCAGTGCGCCAGGGTGTCCATCAACTCCAGAGCGCCCTGAACGGTCGAGGTCGGCTGCAGCGGGTGAATGTCCGAGAAGCCCGGCAGACGCGCCATCTTCTCGTTGAGGCGCGGGTTGTGCTTCATCGTGCACGAGCCCAGCGGATAGATCGCCAGGTCGATGGCGTGGTTCTTCTGCGACAGACGCACATAGTGGCGCATCGTCTCGGGCTCCGACAGTCCCGGCAGGCCGATCGGATCGCGGCGCACAAGATCGCCGAGGTCCGAGCCGTCCGTTTTCGGTTCCGGCAGATCGACGCCGGTCTTGCCCCAGCCGTCGCCCTCGAAGATCAGGTGCTCGTTCTGCAGCAGGCCGCGCCCGCCGGTCAGGGTGGCGGGCTTGCTCTCGACGCGGTTCGGCGTGGTCGGGCGGCCGACGGTGTTCATGGTGCTCATGATCCGGGCTCCTTAAGCGCAGGCCTTGGCGAGCGCGCTCGCCAGGATTTCGATGTCAGCATCCATGGTCGTCTCGGTCGCAGCGACCAGCAGGACATCGTCCATGCCGGCGGCAGGGGCCAGGCGGCTATAGGGCACGCCAGCCAGCACGCCGCGTTCGGCCAGGGCCTCGACCACCTCGGCGGCAGGTTTGGGCAGGCGCACCGCGAACTCGTTGAAGAACCGCGGGGTCAGCACCTCGACGCCGGGAATTGCGGCCAGGGCGTCGCGGGTCGCCAGCGCCTTCTCGTGGTTCAGCAGGGCCATCTTGCGCAGCCCCGTCTCGCCCAGCAGGCTCATGTGGATCGTGAAGGCCAGGGTGCACAGGCCCGAGTTGGTGCAGATATTCGACGTCGCCTTGTCGCGGCGGATGTGCTGCTCGCGGGTCGACAGGGTCAGGACGAAGCCGCGCGTGCCGTCGGCGTCCACCGTTTCACCGCACAGGCGGCCCGGCATCTGGCGCACCAGTTTGTCGCGCGTGGCAAACAGACCGACGTAGGGGCCTCCGAAATTCAGGGCGTTGCCGATCGACTGGCCCTCGGCCGCGACGATGTCGGCTCCCATCTCGCCGGGCGACTTCAGCAAGCCCATCGACACGGCCTCGGTGACCACCACGATCAGCAGGGCTCCCGCGGCATGGGCCGCCTCGGCGATTTTCGAGACGTCGGTAGCGGTGCCGAAGACGTTCGGCGTCTGGACGACGACACAGGCCGTGTCGGGCCCGATCTGCGCGATGACATCGGCCTCGGCATCGACGGCGGCGGGCAGGACCTGGGTCTCGACGCCGACGGCATGAACCACGGTCTCGGTCGCCCGGACATAGTGCGGATGCACCCCGCCCGAGACCACTGCCTTGTTGCGGCGGGTCACGCGGGTGGCCATCAGCACGCCCTCGGCCATGGCGGTCGAACCGTCGTAGAGGCTGGCATTGGCCACGGGCATGCCGGTCAGGTTCGCGACCTGGGTCTGGAACTCGTACAGATACTGCAGCGTGCCCTGGGCGATTTCCGGCTGATAGGGCGTGTAGCTGGTCAGGAATTCCGACCGCTGGATCACATGGTCCACCGTCGCCGGGACGTGGTGCTTGTAGGCACCTGCGCCACAGAAAAACGGCACCGACCCCGCCGAGGCATTCTTCGCCGCCATGGCTCCCAGCGCCCGCTCGACCTCCAGCTCGCCCGCCACGCGCGGCAGGTCGACGAAACCGGCGCGCCGCGCCGCGTCCGGCACATCCACGAACAGGTCATCGATCGATTTGGCCCCGATGGCCGCCAGCATGGCGGAGCGGTCATCAGGCGTCAGAGGCAGGTAGCGCATGGCGGGGAGATCCGTGCGTGAAAGGGCTTAGAGGGAAGCGAGGAAGGCGTCGTAGGCGGCGCGGTCCATCAGGCCGTCGGTCGAGGTGTCGGACACCTTGATCTTTGCGAACCAGCCTTCGCCTTCAGGATCGGCGTTGACGGTTTCCGGAGCCGAGGCAAGGGCCGCGTTGCCTTCGATCACCTCACCCGAAACCGGGGCATAGACGTCCGAAGCCGCCTTGACGCTTTCGACGACGGCGAACCCGTCGCCCTTGGTGACGACTTTCCCGGCATCGGGGGTTTCCACAAACACCACATCGCCGAGGGCGTCTGCGGCGTATTGGGTGATGCCGACGGTAGCGACGTCGCCGTCAAGGCGAACCCACTCGTGATCCTTGGAGAAATGCATCGGTCCGATCCTCAGGCTTTCGGTTTGCGATAGTAGCGTTGGGCGACGAAGGGCATGGCGACGACCTCGGCAGCGGCAGGCTTGCCGCGCACGATGACCTTCAGCTCGGTACCCAGGTCGGCGAATTCCGGTGGGACATAACCCATGGCGATGTTGCGCCCCAACGTCGGCGAGGGGCCGCCCGAAGTGACATTGCCAATGACGTTCCCGTCCATGTCAGCGATCTCTGCGCCCTCACGGGCGGGGGCCCCTTCCTTGACGCTCAGGCCGACGCGGACCCGCGACGGACCGTCGGCCAGTTCCTTCAGGATGCGGGCAGCGCCGTTGAAATCCGCGCGCTCCTTGCGCGATTTCGACAGGGCGAAGGTCAAGGCACCCTCGACCGGGCTGGTCGAGGGGTCGATGTCGTGGCCGTGCAGGGGCAGACCGGCCTCAAGGCGCAGGCTGTCGCGTGCGCCGAGGCCGATCGGCTTGACGCGGGCATCTTTCAGGATCGTGGTCCAGATGCGCTCGGCCTGGTCGGCCGGCACGGAAATCTCGTAGCCGTCCTCACCCGTGTAGCCGGAACGGGAGATGAAGCAGTCGCAGCCGAACAGCATCAGGCGGGCGCAGTCCATGAAGCCCATTTCGGCCAGGACGGGCTCATGCGTGGCCATCACCTCGGAGGCCTCAGGCCCCTGGATGGCGATCAGGGCGCGGTCGGCCAGCACCGTCAACCTGGCGTCGCCGGACAGATTGGCCTCTAGGAAGGCGAAGTCGGCGTCCTTGTTGCCCGCATTCACTACGACATGGAGGCCGTCATGGTCGGGACGACCGGCCATCAGGTCGTCCATGATGCCGCCCTCGGTGTTCAGGAGCAGGCTGTATTTCTGCCGCCCTGCCTTGAGGACCGCATAGTCGCCGGGGACGAAGCGCTCGAACTGGGCCGTGGCGTCCTCACCGGTAATCTTGCACTGGCCCATGTGCGAGACGTCGAACAGGCCGGCGTGTTCGCGGGTCCAGCGGTGTTCAGCCAGAACGCCTTCGTACTGCACCGGCATGTCATAGCCGCCGAAGCCGACCATGCGAGCTCCCAGGGCGCGATGCGCGGCATTGAGGGGCGTCGTCTTGAGAATTTCGTCGGTCATGTCGGCCTTCAGAGTCGCGTACTGGGGCGGAAAGCTCCGCCGTCCTCGCGCCCCCGCTGTCCTGAAGCCTGAGAGATTCCGCGGTTGCCCGCTTGCTCCGTCGGCGCGCCCATGAATCCCATAAATGGGGAGCGACTTTCCAGCGTCCGAATGTCCTCGCGGTCCGTTTGCCTGAGCGTTTCCGGGGCGGTTGCGCCTTCGGCTCCGGACCCCCCGAAAGGGCTCCGATCTCTCCCGCGAGAGCGTTCGGACCTAGGCCCCGACTCTGGCCGTGAGTCAAGCGGAACAGGCGGCCCAGGCCTCGACTTCCGCGATCCGCGCAGCCTTGTCAGTCTCGGCCAGGAACGACCCCTCGAAACTGTTGCGCGCCAGCAGGGTGATTTGGTCACGGGTCAGGCCGACAGCACGCGCCAGCTGGCGGTAGTTCTCGTTCACATAGCCCCCGAAATAGGCCGGATCGTCCGAGTTCAAGGTGACGTGCAGGCCGCGACGCAGCATCTCCGGCACGGGATGGTCCTTGAGGTCCTTCACCACACAGAGCTTCAGATTCGACAGGGGGCAGACGGTCAGCGTCATCTGCGACGCGGCCAGTCGCTGGATCAGCGCCTCGTCCTCCATCGAACGGTTGCCGTGGTCCATGCGGTCGATGTGCAGCAGATCGAGCGCCTCCCGCACATAGGCCGGCGGGCCCTCCTCTCCGGCGTGGGCGCAGCGCTTGAGGCCCAGCGCGCCGGCGGCGGCGAACACGCGCTCGAATTTCGACGGCGGGTGGCCGACCTCCGACGAATCCAGCCCGACCCCGACAAAATGGTGCAGCCAGGGCTTCGCGGCCTCGAGCGTGGCGAAGGCTTCCGCCTCGCTGAGGTGGCGCAGGAAGCTGAGGATCAGGCCAGAGGTGACGCCCAGTTCGGTCTTCGCCCGTTCCATACCCGCGACAAGGCCTTCGACCACGACGCCGAAGGGCACGCCCCGGTCCGTATGGGTCTGGGGGTCGAAGAAGATCTCGGCGTGCCGGACATTGTCGGCCGCGGCGCGCTGGAAATAGGCGAAGGCCAGGTCCTCGAAATCCCGCCGCGTCAGCAGCACATTGGCCCCGGCGTAATAGATGTCGAGGAAGTCCTGCAGGTTGGAGAAATCATAGGCGGCGCGCACGGCCTCGACGCTGTCGAACGGAATGGCCACGCCGTTGCGCTGCGCCAGTTCGAACATCAGTTCGGGCTCGAGACTGCCCTCTATGTGCAGGTGGAGTTCCGCCTTCGGCAGGCCGGCGATATAGGCGTCGAGCGACATGGGCGGGCTCCCTCCTGGAGCCGTCAATCTAGCCTACATCCGCTCCGGCGTGTCGATGCCGAGCAGGGTCAGCGCCGTTTCCAGCTGATCCAGCGCGGCCTTCGAAAGGGTCAGGCGCGAGCCCTTGGTCGCCTCGTCCGGCGCGATCAACACCGGACAGGCGGCGTAGAATTTCGAGAAGGCCTGCGCCAGCCGATAGGCGTGTTCGGCGATGACGTGCGGCATCCGCTTGTCGTAGGCCTCGGTCACGGCCTGGGAGAAGGCGTCCAGCGTCAGGGCCAGATCGCGTTCGGCGGTTTCAGTGATGACGATGGGGCCGGGTGCTGCGCCCTGGTCCGCGCCCTTGCGCAGCAGGGATTTGATCCGCACGGCCTGGTAAAGCAGATACGGCCCGGTCTTGCCCTCGAAGCTCATGAAGCGGTCGAGGTCGAAGACGTAGCTGGTGGTCCGGCTGTTCGACAGGTCTGCGAATTTCAGGGCGGCGACCGCCACCTTGTGGGCGATGGTCTCGAACTCGGCCGCGGGCAGGTCGTCGCCGAGCTTCGCCTCATGCAGACGCTCACGGGCCTTGTCGACGGCCATGGTGATCAGGTCGTGCAGCTTCAGGACGCCGCCCGCGCGGGTTTTGAAGGGCTTGCCGTCCGGCCCGTTCATGGTGCCGAAGCCGAGGTGGTCCAGCGAGCCCTCGGCGGCATAGCCGGCCAGATACGCCGCGCGGAACACCTGTTCGAAATGCTCGGCCTGACGCTCGTCGACGACATAGAGGATCAGGTCGGGATCGATCGCCTTGCGGCGGTCCAGGATCGTGGCGAGGTCGGTCGTGCCGTACATGGCCGAGCCTTCCGACGAGATGACCAGCAGCGGCGGCGGGCTGGGGGCCTCGATAACCGAGCCATCGGCCAGCTTCTTCTTCCGTGTCTCGCCGGGCCGGGCGACGTGGACCACCCGGGCGCCGTCATCCTCGACCAGCAGGCCCTTCGCTTCCAGATGGGCGATCATCTCGGCCATCACCGGATCGGCGTCGCTCTCGCCGTTCCACAGGTCGAAGGTTACGCCGAGCGCGCCGAACTCGCGTTCCAGTGCCGTGCGGCTGACCGCAACAAAATGGGCCCAGAGAGCGCGGTAGCCCGGACGGCCGCCCTGCAGCTCAGCGGTCGCCTTGCGGGCGCGGTCCCGGAAGCCGGCGTCCTCCTTGGCCATGGCCGCAGCGGCCGGATAGAGGCGCTCGAGGTCTTCGAGCGAGACCGGGCTCTCGGCCGGGAAAGGGCCGTTGCCCTCGATCAGGAAGCCGGAAGCCTTGCCCTCGTCACCCACGGCGACGATCAGCAGGCCCATCTGGAAGCCCCAGTCGCCGAAATGGGCGTCGCCCCAGACGGTGTCGCCTCGGAAACGGAAAATGCGCTTCAGGCTCTCGCCGATGATCGAACTGCGCAGGTGTCCGACGTGCATCGGCTTGGCCACGTTCGGGCCGGCGAAGTCGATCACCACCTTGCGCGGGGTGTCGACCACCGAGGCCCCGGCGTGGGCGCTGTCCGCGGCGACCTCGGTGGCGCGGATCGACAGGGCGCTGTCGGCCAGCTTCAGATTGATGAAGCCGGGGCCGGCGACTTCGACCGAAGCCAGACGCGGATCGTTCGTCAGCCGTTCAGCGACACGGGCCGCCAGCTCGCGTGGATTGGCCTTCAGCGCCTTGGCGGCGGCCAGCGCCCCGTTGGACTGGAAGTCCGCCAGGTCGGGACGGTCCGAGGCCGTGACGCGGGCCAGCGCGGCATCCACGCCTTCGGTGGCGAAGGCGGCCCCGACCGCTTCGCCCAGAACAGTCCTGAGATCGGTCATTTACTGCGCCGGCGGCTGGGCGGCGCCGGTTCCGGCGTTGGCGCGGAAACGGTTGCCGTTGCGATTGAACTCGGCCATCGCGGGCGTGACGTCGAAGCCGACCAGAACTTCAAAATGGTCGCCGCTGGTGGTCGCCTCGGCGCGCGGGATGACGATGGTCTGGTCCCGGGTGACGGTTGCCGTGCTGGCCCCGTCGAAATTGACGGGCAGGTCGAAATATTCCTTGGCGAGCACGGCGCGGTTCCGTTCCGTCACGGCGATCCAGTAGCGATAGGTGCGGCCGTCACCCTGGGCCTGCGGCCCACGGCCGAGGTTGAACTGGATCCGGGTGTGCACCGTGATCGGCTGGTCTGACTGGTAGGCACAGTCCGAAACAAGACCGTCGATCTCGCCGGTGAAGCCGACATTCGCCATCGAGACCCGGTCTCCGGCCAGTTCGACATAGCGCGCGGCGTCGTACAGCACCTTCACATAGGGGCAGGGGCCGGCGGCGGCGCTGCGGCGCAGGGGCGCGATGCGAGGTGCCCGCGGGCGGTCCGACGTGGAGCCGTCATCCTGTTCCCGTTGCCCGGGGCTCTGGCCCGGCCGGCCCTGCTGGCCCTGCGGATACTGGGCGCTGGCGGCAGTCGGCAGCACCATGGCGGTCAACGCTGCGGCTGCGAAGGCCGAGGCCAGGGAAACCTTGAGGACGCGACGCATCGAATGTTCTTCCGGAAACGAGGAGGTGCGGCGACAGCCCGACGCGGGGCGCACGCTGGTTGCTGATAGCGGCTAAACAGAGGCGCGGCAAACCCGTGCGCCGTTAATGCCCGGTGGCGAGGATGGCCCGTTACGACTAGGTTGGGAGTATGACTGTTCAAGCGCCCTCCCGGCCGCCCGCAAAGCCCACCCTGACCGTACGTCTCGCTACCCCTCGGGGGTTCTGTGCCGGCGTCGACCGGGCGATCCAGATCGTCGAGCGGGCCATCGAAAAATATGGCGCACCCGTCTATGTGCGGCATGAGATCGTTCACAACCGGCATGTCGTCGAACGGCTGAAGGCCATGGGCGCTGTCTTCGTCAAGGAACTGGACGACTGCCCCGACGATCGACCCGTGGTTTTTTCGGCGCATGGGGTGCCCAAGTCGGTGCCTGCGACGGCAAGGGCGCGCGAGATGTTGTTTCTCGACGCCACCTGCCCGCTGGTCTCCAAGGTCCATGTGGAGGCGGAGCGCCATCATGCCGCCGGCCGCCACATCATCCTGATCGGCCACGCCGGCCATCCCGAGGTTGTCGGAACCATGGGGCAGCTGCCGCCGGGTGCCATCAGCCTGGTCGAGACGGTCCTGGACGCCGAGACCTTCGAGCGGCCGGATGATGCTCCCCTCGCTTACGCCACCCAGACGACACTTTCGGTCGACGATACGGCCGAAATCCTCGCCACCCTGAAGCGCCGCTTCCCCGAGCTGCCCGATCCGCACAAGGAAGACATCTGCTACGCCACCACAAATCGTCAGGAGGCGGTCAAGCGGCTGGGTCAGGGCTGCGACCTGGTGCTGGTGGTAGGGTCGAAGAACTCGTCGAACTCCGTGCGGCTGGTCGAGGTGGCGATGCGTGCCGGGGCTCGCGACGCCCGGTTGGTGGATGACGCCGGCCAGGTCGACTGGTCCTGGCTGGACGGGGTCTCGACTCTGGGGATCACTGCCGGTGCCTCGGCACCGGAACGGCTGATTGAAGAGCTCGTCGAGGCGGTGCGGGCGCGTTTCGACGCCGAGGTGTTCGAGGACGCGGGCGAGCGTGAAACCGTGACCTTCAAACTGCCCCGTATCCTCACCGCCTGAACCGCATCGCTTGCGAGAGCCGCGCCTTTGGGAGTGGCCGGTCGGGCATTGTGCCGATCCCGTTTCAGCGCAGCCTTGCTGACGGGCAAGCCAGAGAGCTGTGGGATGTGCATCATTCGGGCGGGGTCCGGGGTCAGCTGCGCCGGTCAGGCCCCTCACAGCCCGTGGCCGAGCTGGTTCCGCAGCCCGCTCCTGCGACCATGACTCAGTTTCGGGGGGTTCAATATCGACCGGAAACGGCGTAGCTGAGCTCGCATGACTGCCAGCTTTCACGAACGCATCCGCGCGGAACTCGCCGATATCGGCGCCCAGGGCCTGACCAAGCCCGAACGTGTCATTACCTCGCGGCAGGGACCGGTGATTCAGGTCGGCGGTCGGGACGTGCTCAATTTCTGCGCCAACAACTATCTCGGCCTCGCCGGCGACGAGCGTGTGACCCGCGCGGGGATCGAGGCACAGCAAACATGGGGCGCAGGCACAGCCTCGGTTCGCTTCATTTGTGGGACGCTGGAGATCCACAAGGAGCTCGAGCGGGCCGTCGCCGACTACCTTGGCTTTGAGGATACCATCCTGTTCGCCGCAGCTTTCGATGCCAATGGCGGAATCTTCGAGCCGCTGTTCGGTGCCGAGGACGCCATCGTCTCGGACAGCCTGAACCATGCCTCGATCATTGACGGCGTTCGGCTTTGCAAGGCGAGGCGTTACCGCTTCGCCAACTCGGACATGGACGACCTTGAGACCCAGCTGAAACAGGCCCGGGCGGACGGGGCGCGCGAGATCGTGATCGCCACGGACGGTGTTTTCTCGATGGACGGCTACATCGCGAAGCTCAAGGACATCCGGGCACTGGCCGACCGCTACGGTGCCCTGATCATGGTCGACGACTGCCACGCCACGGGTTTCCTCGGCCCGCAGGGGCGAGGCTCCTATGCCTACCATGGGGTCGAGATCGACTTCCTGACCGGCACTTTCGGCAAGGCCTTGGGCGGTGCCATGGGCGGCTTCATCTGCGCGACGTCGGAGGTCGTTGCCCTGCTGAAGCAGCGGGCCAGGCCCTATCTGTTCTCCAATGCCCTCGCCCCGGCCATTTGCGGGTCCAGCCTCGAGGCCATCCGCATCGCCGGCGGAGACGAGGGCGACGTCCTGCGTCAACAGCTGTTCGCCAACGCCGTCCGCTATCGCGGTGCCATGACCGAGGCCGGTTTCACCCTGTTGCCCGGTGAACATCCGATCATCCCCGTGATGCTGGGCGATGCGAAACTGGCCCAGGATTTTGCGGCCCGGGCGCTCGAGCTCGGCGTCTATGTGATCGGCTTTTCCTTCCCCGTCGTGCCGCGTGGCCAAGCCCGCATCCGCACCCAGATGTCGGCGGCGCACACCTTCGAACAGATTGATCATACGGTCGCGGCGTTCACGACGGCCGGCCGCGAACTGGGAGTTATCTGATGGCTGACACGATGAAGGCCCTGGCCAAGACCCGGCCCGAGGTGGGTCTGGAGCTGATCGATGCGCCGATCCCGGTCGCCGGACCGGAGGACGTGCTGATTCGGGTCAAGCGCACCGCGGTCTGCGGCACCGACATCCACATCTGGAACTGGGACGAGTGGAGCCAGAAGAACGTTCCGGTCCCGATGATCACCGGCCACGAGTTCGCCGGCGAGATCGTCGCCATCGGCAAGGACGTCGATCGCCGTCTCAAGATCGGGCAGCGCGTCTCGGCCGAGGGGCATGTGATCGACCTGAACTCCGAAGCGGCCCGCGCCGGCCATTTCCATCTTGACCCCGATACCCGCGGTATCGGCGTGAACCGTCAGGGTGCCTTCGCCGAGTTCGTCGTGGCCCCGGCCTTCAACGTCATCGAACTGCCGGACGACGTCCCCTATGAGATCGGCTCGATCCTCGATCCGTTCGGCAATGCCGTGCATACGGCGCAGCAGTTCGACCTGCTGGGCGAGGATGTGCTGGTCACCGGCGCCGGGCCGATCGGCATGATGGCGGCCGCCGTCGCGCGCCACGCCGGGGCCCGCACCGTAGTTCTGACCGACATCAACGACTTCCGCCTTGAGCTGGCGCAGAAGGTCGCGCCGGGCGTCCGCACGGTGAACACGACCCGCGAGGACCTGAAGGACGTCATGCACGAGCTCGGCCTCAAGGTCGGCTTCGACGTCGCGCTCGAGATGTCGGGATCGCCGATCGCCTTCAAACAGTGCGTCGACACCCTGATCATGGGCGGCGGCATGGCCATGCTGGGCATTCCGTCGAAGCCGATGGAAACCGACTGGGGCGCGATCATCCTCAAGGCCCTGACCATCAAGGGCGTCTACGGGCGCGAGATGTTCACCACCTGGCGCAAGATGCTGGGCCTGCTCAAGGCCGGCCTCGACCTGAACCCGCTGATCACTCACCAGATGAGTTACCAACGGTATCAGGAGGGCTTCGAGGCCATGCGTTCGGGCCAGTCGGGCAAGGTTGTGCTCGACTGGGACAAGGCAGCCTGAGGATCCCGTGATGGTCGCAAGTCCCATAGTGATGTTTCTGGAAGGCGAGGGCACGGATGCCCACGGTCGCTCTGTGTTCGAGATCGTGGCCATGGATGACATCGCCCTGGACCGGACGCACGACTTCATCCAGTGGCTGTTTCCCCTGCAGGAGCCGTCGACGGCAGTCCCGGAATCGCCGGTGCTGACACCCGGCGACATCCAGGCCATTCGATCGTCTGACCTGGCACCGATCGCCCTCGCCGGCGCGAGGGATCGCATGATCGCCTTCTACCGGACGACCCATGACTGGTTGATGCCCAACGATCACCATCACCGCCGTATCACCCGGATCATCCGCTCGCTGCGGTTGCTTCAGGGCGACGAAGCGGCGGACTGCTTCCGCGACGCGATCCTCGCACGGGTCCAGGAGACGCGGGCTCCGATCAGCGCCCGCAGTCTGGGCTACTGGGCGACCGCCTGACGAACCGGGCGGCACCCCCCACTTGACCCCGGCGTCGGGCCGGTCGAGGGCAGGGGCATGAACTATCGCCACAGCTTCCACGCCGGGAATTTCGCGGACATCGTCAAACACGCCCTGCTGCTCTGGCTGCTGGAGCGGCGGCAGGCGCAGGGGGCGGTCAGCGTGATCGACACCCACGCCGGGGCCGGCCTGTACGACCTGACCGGAGATGCGGCGCGGTCCAGGGAGGCCGAGGCCGGCATCGCAAGGCTGATGGCTGCGGGTGACCGGCCGCCGCTGATCGAGGCGCTGGCCGCTGCGGTGGCGCAGCTCAATCCCGACGGCCGCGTGACCTTCTATCCGGGCTCGCCGCGGCTGATTGCGCAGCGGCTGGGCGAGGACGACCGCTATGTCGGCTTCGAGCTCAACCCGCCGGTGCTGGAGCTGCTGGCCGGGGCGCTGGAGGCCTTTCCACAAGCCATGGCCGAGGGCGGCGACGGCTATGACCAGGCCCGGACCTGGGCGGCGGAGACGACCGGGCCTTTCGTTCTGATCGATCCGCCGTTCGAAGAGCCTGACGACTATCATCGCGCCGCCGATACGGCCGCCGTTATCGCCCGCGCCGATCCACGCGCGACGGTGGCGATCTGGACGCCCCTCAAGGACATGGAGACCTTCGACGGCTTCCTGCGTCGGCTGGACCAGGCCGGCATCAAGCGGATGCTGGTCGCCGAGGCGCGGCTGCGGCCGCTGACCGATCCGATGAAGATGAACGGCTGCGCGGTGGTAGTGCTGAATCCGCCGCCGGGGGCCGAGGCGGCGGCAGGGGAGGTCTGCGGCTGGGTCGCCGCGACGCTGGGCAGCGACGGGGCCCGGTCCGAGGTCTGGCTGACCGGCTGACCGGCTATTCGATGACTTCGCCGGCCTCGTAGAGTTGCGGGGCGAAGGTGGCGATGGCCATGATCGGCTCCATCGCCGCATTGATCGCCGGGTCGCGGGCCATGGCTTTCCATTGTTCGCGCGATTGCCAGACAGCGTGGACGGCGGCGACCTTGCCGTTGAGGCCCCGGTGCAGGGTGGCGCTGACGAATCCGTCGATCTCGCGCTGGGCCCGGACCATGACAGCCAGCAGCTCCATCAGTTCGTCCAGCCGGTCCGACGGGCAGCTGTAGACATTGATCAGGACGACGGGATCGACAGCGGCTTGGGTCATGGCGCGCCCATAGCGGATTGCCCTTCCGCCGTCTTGCGTGATCGCCCATATCGGTGGTGTCCCGGAGGCCTGAATGACCCGTATCGCTATTCTGAAGACCGGTGCGCCGCCGCCGGCGCTGACCGCGCGGCATGGCGACTATCCGGCCATGTTCCGCGACTTGCTCGGCGACGGGTTCGTCTTCGAGACGTTTGATGTGCAGGCCGGAGAATGGCCTGATGCGGGAGCCTTTGACGCTGCGATCATCACGGGTTCGGCGGCCGGGGTTTATGAGAGTGCGGGCTGGATCGCAGGTCTGCTGGACTGGATCCGGGCGGCGAAGGGTCGGACGAAGCTGGTCGGCGTCTGTTTCGGTCATCAGGCCATGGCGCAGGCGCTGGGCGGGCGGGTCGAGAAGTCGGACAGGGGCTGGGGGGTCGGACTGCACCGGTATGAGGTGCTCTCGCCCGAGCCGTGGATGACCCCGGGGACGGCGACGGTCGCCATCCCCGCCTCGCATCAGGATCAGGTGGTCGAAAAGCCGTCGGATGCGCGGGTCCTGCTGCGAAGTGATTTCACGCCGTTCGCCGGACTGGCCTGGGGCGAGGACGCGATCTCGTTTCAGCCCCATCCCGAGTTCACCCCGGCCTTCGCGACCGAACTGACGGCGGGACGGCAGGACCGGATCGATCCGGCGCTGGTGGCGCGGGCGGTGGACAGCCTGAAGTCGGCGGATGATCGTGGTGTGGTGGGGGCCTGGATCCGGGGCTTTGTCAGGGCCACTTCACCACGGGCGGCATCGAGCTGAGGATGGACTCGACATTGCCGCCGGTCTTGAGGCCGAACATGGTGCCGCGGTCGTAGAGCAGGTTGAACTCGACATAGCGTCCGCGCCGGACCAGCTGTTCCTCGCGTTCTTCCGCCGTCCAGGGCTCGCCCATCCGTCCGCGCACGATGGCCGAATAGGCGTCGAGGAAATGGGTGCCGACGTCGCGGGTGAAGGCGAAGTCCTTCGCATAGTCGCCGCTATCATGGTGGTCGTAGAAGATGCCGCCCGTGCCGCGCGGCTCATTGCGGTGGGGCAGGAAGAAATAGTCGTCGCACCAGGCCTTTAATCTGGCATGCCAGGCCGGGTCGTGGGCGTCGCAGGCGGCCTTCATGGCGGCGTGGAAGGCGAGTGTGTCCGGGTGATCCTGCCGCCGGTCGACGTCCAGCACGGGGGTCAGATCGCCACCGCCGCCGAACCAGCTTTTCGTCGTGGCGATGAAGCGGGTGTTCATATGGACCGCCGGCACCCGCGGGCTGACCGGGTGGCAGATCAGGCTGATGCCGGTGGCGAAGAAGCGGGGGTCCTCGGCGGCGCCCGGGACGGTCTTCGCATAGTCGGCGGGGAAGGTGCCGTGGACGGTCGAGACATGGACCCCGACCTTTTCGAACAGCCGCCCGTGCATCATCCCCATGACCCCGCCGCCGCCCTCGGGCCGCGCCCAGGGCGTGAGCACGAACCGGCCGGGTTCGCCCGGGAACAGGTCGGCAGGGGCCGCGTCCTCCAGCGCCTCGAAACCGGCGTGGATGCGGTCGCGCAGGGTTTCGAACCAGGCGCGGGCTTCGGACTTCTTCTGGTCGAGGGTCAGGTCGTCGGTAGGGGTCATGGGGCGTCCTGTAGTTGGCTTTTCTGCTTTCGTCATTCCGGGCGGAGAGTCGCGCAGCGGCTCGGAGACCCGGAACCCAGCGGCGCCGCGACGGCGGCGAAGCACGGGCGGTGGACGTATGGGCGTCGCCAAGGAAGACAGCGCTCCCGACAGGTTCGCGCTCTCGCGCGCCGCTGGGTTCCGGGTCTTCGCTGCGCTTTGCCCGGAATGACGTTAGCAGTGTGAGCGACCCCGGCCCCCGGGCTTGCCTTCGCCGTCCCCTCTGCCACTGTCCGCCCTTGCCATTCGGGAGACCGTCATGATCCGCACCCTTCTTCTGACCACCGCCGCTGCCGTCCTGATGGCCGGTCCGGTGCTCGCGCAGAGCGCAGATGCGGCGGGGGAGGCGCAGGTGCGGCGGATTCTGGAGCGGACGCCGCTGATCGACGGGCACAATGACCTGCCCTGGGCGCTGCGGCAGGAACACGGCAATGACCCCCATGCGGTGGACCTGACAACCAATCTGGAGGCCTCGACCGATCTGCACACCGATATTCCGCGCCTGCGAGCCGGCGGCATGGGTGGCCAGTTCTGGTCGGTCTATGTGCCGGCCACCATGACCCCGCCGGATGCGGCGGTGGCGACCTTCGAGCAGATCGACACGGTCAAGCGGCTGGTCGCCGCCCATCCGGACGTGTTCGAGCTGGCGACCACCGCCGACGACATCCAGCGCATCCACCGCCGCGGCCGGATCGCCTCGCTGATCGGCATGGAGGGGGGCTATTCGATCGATGATTCCCTCGGCCTGCTGCGCGAGTTCTTCGACGCCGGGGCCCGCTACATCACCCTGACCCACTCGCGCACGACGACCTGGGCGGACAGCGCCACCGATGCGCCGAAATGGGGCGGGCTGTCGCCGTTCGGCGAGGAAGTGGTGCGCGAGATGAACCGGCTGGGGATGATGGTCGACCTGAGCCATGTCTCGGAAGAGACCATGCTGGACGCCATGCGGGTGTCGGACGCGCCGGTCATCTTCTCCCACTCCTCGGCCCGGGCCGTGACGGGCCATGCGCGCAATGTGCCCGACAGCGTGCTGCGGCTGATGCCGCAGGACGGCGGGGTGGTGATGGTCACCTTTGTGCCCGGCTTTGTGTCCGAGACGGTGCGGACCTGGAACAGCGCCCGCTCGGCCGAGGATGCGCGGCTGAAGTCGCTGAACCCCGGCGACCCGGCGGCGGTGACGGCCGGTCTGGCGGCCTGGACGGCGGCGAACCCGATCCCGGTGGCGACGGTCGCCGATGTGGTGGCCCATATCCAGCATGTGCGGGATGTGGCGGGGATCGACCATGTCGGTATCGGCGGCGATTTCGACGGCGTGGATGCCCTGCCGGTCGGGCTGGAGGGGGTGGACGACTATCCCCGCCTGCTGGCCGCCCTGATGGCCGAGGGCTGGACCGAGGCGGACATCCGCAAGCTGGCGGGCGAGAATGTGCTGCGGGTCATGCGGGCGGTCGAGGCGACGGCGGCGAGCAAGCGGGGCGAGCGGCCGAACCTGGCGCAGCTGCCGTCGGCGGGGGCACCGGAGTAGCCCTCTCCCAACAGGAGAAGGATCAGGTTTGCTGCCGCAACCCTTCCCACAGCGCGATCCCCGCGCTGACCGACAGGTTCAGCGACCGCGCGCCCGGCTGGATGGGAATCACCACCCGGGCGTCCGCCGCTTCATGCACGTAGTCCGGAGCCCCGGAGGGTTCGCTGCCGAACAGCAGGATGTCGTCGGGCCGGAAGACGAATTCGTTCAGGGGCGTCGCGCCCTTGGTCGTGAAAAGGACCAGACGGCCGGGACCCCCATCCTGTTCCAGTCTGGCGCGCTGGAAGGCGGCCCAGTCGGCATGCCGCGTCATATGGCCCAGCGGGCCGTAATCCAGCGCTGCGCGCTTCATCGCCCGGTCGTCGAAACGGAAGCCGGTGGGCTCGATAATGTGCAATTCCACCCCGAAACAGGCGCTCAATCGGATGCAGGCGCCGACGTTCTGGGGAATGGCCGGTTGAAAAAGGGCGAGACGCATTCTAAGGCCCTCATACGCGCGGCCCGGGGGCTTGTCGCGGCTCGAAATGCGACCGTTTCTCAGGAAACGGCGTGACTTGCGGCGATGGGCCGCAAATCCGGGCCGGGCAAGTATCGCGGGAAGCCGCTAAGGAACGACAGCGTTGAAGCGGCGGGTCCGAGTGACAGCGTCGTCGGCGTCTCAGGAGAACGAATCGGTGGCTGAAGACCAGGGCGATCCGCACAACCCGGATCCCAACCGCAGAGACTTTATCCATATCGCGGCCGGCGCGGCCGCCGTGGGCGCCGGGGCCATGCTGGCCTGGCCGTTGATCAATTCGATGAACCCGGCCGCCGATACGCTGGCGCTGGCGTCGATCGAATTCGACATGACGAAGGTCCAGGAAGGCCAGCAGATCGTCATCAAATGGCAGGGCAAGCCGGTGTTCGTGCGCTATCGCACCCCGCGGGAGCTGCAGGAGGCCGTGGCCACCCCGCTGTCGGCGCTCAAGGATCCGCAGGCCGACGCCGACCGGGTCAAGGAAGGCCATTCGAAATACCTGGTGGTGCTGGGCAACTGCACCCACCTGGGCTGTATCCCAACCTTCGGGACCGGCGATTTCGGTGGCTGGTTCTGCCCCTGCCACGGCTCGCACTACGATACCTCGGGCCGTATTCGTAAGGGCCCTGCACCCAAGAACCTCGTCGTGCCGGAGTATGCCTACCTCTCCGACACCCGCATCAAGATCGGCTGAGGGCGAGACCGATGAGCGATCACGAATCCACCTATGTCCCCAAGACCGGCATCGAGAAATGGCTCGACACCCGTCTGCCGATCGTCCGCTTCGGCGCTGACTATCTGGCGCTGCCGACGCCGCGGAACCTGAACTACTGGTACACCTTCGGTGCCATTCTGATGGTCTGTCTGGTGATCCAGATTGCGACCGGCGTGGTCCTGGCCATGCACTATGTGCCGAACACCGAAATGGCTTTCGCCTCGGTCGAGCGGATCATGCGCGACGTCAACGGCGGCGACATCATCCGCTACACCCACGCCAACGGGGCCTCGATGTTCTTCATCGCGGTCTACATCCACATGCTGCGCGGCCTGTATTACGGCTCCTACAAGGCCCCGCGCGAGATGATCTGGATCGTCGGCTGCCTGATCTTCTTCCTGCTGATCGCCACCGCCTTCCTCGGCTACGTCCTGCCCTGGGGCCAGATGTCCTACTGGGGGGCGGAAGTGATCACCAATCTGGTCGGGGCCATTCCGGTCATCGGCGAGCCCATTCTGATCTGGCTGCGTGGCGGCCCGGCGATCGACAACGCCACCCTGAACCGCTTCTTCTCGCTGCACTATCTGCTGCCGTTCGTGATCGCCGGCTGTGTGGTGCTGCACCTCTGGGCCCTGCACACCGCCGGTCAGAACAACCCGGTCGGCATCCTGATCCCGAAGGAACGCCAGAAGAAGGACACCCTGCCGTTCCACCCCTACTACACGGTCAAGGACGGCTTCGTGCTGATCGTGTTCTTCATGCTGTTCTCGGTGTTCGTCTTCTTCATGCCGAACGCCCTGGGGCATGCCGACAACTCCATCCCGGCCAACCCGCTGGTGACCCCGGCGCACATCGTGCCTGAGTGGTACATGCTGCCGTTCTACGCGATCCTGCGCGCCATCCCGGACAAGTTCGGCGGGGTGCTGGCCATGTTCGGCGCCATCGGCGTGCTGTTCATCCTGCCCTGGCTGGATACGTCCAAGGTGCGCTCGATGCGCTACCGCCCGACGATGCGGACCTTCTTCATCCTCTTCGTGATCGTGGGGATTGTCCTCGGCTGGTGCGGGGCGCAACTGCCCGACGCGCCGGTCATCGGGACCTTCAAGACCTTCATCCTGATCGACGGGGACCTGAACAGCTATCTGTGGCTGACCCGGTTCGCGACGCTCTACTATTTTGCCTTCTTCCTCATCATCATGCCTCTGGTGGGCCTGCGCGAACGGCCTCTACCGATCCCGGCAACCATATCGGAGCCCGTACTGGACGGTTCATTTGCGATGAACGCAGCGGTAATGGCTCAGGCCGAGAAGAAGGGCTGAGCGGGACCATGATCCTCCAGACGAATATCCGCGCCATGAAGAAGACCCTGGTCCTGATCGCCGCTGCTGTCGGCCTGACCCTTGCGGCCCAGCCCGCGCTCGCGGCGGGGGGGGAATCCAAGCCCCTGCGCAGCGGTGGTTTCAGCTTCGAAGGGCCGTTCGGCAGCTTCGACCGCAACCAGCTGCAGCGGGGCTACAAGGTGTACCGCGAGGTCTGCGCCTCCTGCCACGGCATGCAGCTGATGCATTTCCGCAACCTGGCCGAGCCGGGCGGGCCCTTCTATGACTCCCACCAGGCCAGCCCGGCGGAAAACCGCTGGGTCAAGACGCTCGCCAAACAGGTCCAGATCGCGGACATCGACACCGAGACCGGTGAGCCGGTGATGCGCGACGGTACCGCCGCCGACCGCTTCCCCAGCCCCTATCCGAACGCCACGGCCGCCGCGGCGGCCAACGGCGGCGCGGCTCCGCCCGACCTGTCGGTCATGGCCAAGGCCCGCAAGGGCGGTGCCGACTACATCTACTCCCTGCTGACCGGCTATGCGGCCGTTCCGCAGGGCCTGAGGATGATGCCGGGCCAGCACTACAACATGTATATGGCCGGCGACCTGACGCCCTTCATGCCCGATGGTGCCCATGTGCCGCCGGGCGGCTTCATCGCCATGCCGAACCCGCTGAACGAGGGTCAGGTGACCTATGACGACGGCACCGTCGCCTCGGTCGACCAGATGGCCAAGGACGTCGCGGCCTATATCGCCTGGTCTTCGGACCCGCGGCAGGTCCAGCGCAAACAGGCCGGCGTCGGCGTGCTGATCTTCCTCTTCATCTTCGCCGGCATCACCTATCTGAGCTACCGCCGGATCTGGAAGGGCATCGCCCACTAGGGGCTCCCTGCAGGGCTATCGGACTGACCCGTCGGCGCACCGCGTCGGCGGGTTTTTCCTGTGCGGGTGCCGCATCGACACCTGACGGACGGCACCCTAACGTCCGGACTTCTGATTTCGGCTGAGGGTTTTCCTTTCATGCGTCTGTTCCCGACCGCCGCCGTGCTTGCCGCCGGCGCCCTGATTACCGGCTGCGCCGCGATGGGTGCGGGGAGCGACACCGCCCCGGCCGCGCCCGCTGCGACCTTTGACGTCGGGCGCCTGTCCGAACATGTTCGGGTGCTGTCGGATGACAGCTTCCAGGGCCGGGGCATCGCCACCGCGGCCGAGGACATGACCGTCCGCTATCTGAGCGAGCAGTATGCCGCTGCTGGCTTCCAGCCGGGCGGGGCCAACGGGTCCTGGACCCAGGACGTGGTGCTCAACCGCTTCAGCGCCTCCAATTTCCGCGGCCTGCAGCTGCGCGCCGGCGGCGAGACGATCCCGCTGACCCAGGGCCAGCAGATCACCATCTCGACCCGCCTGCCCGGGAGTCACGTCATGCTGAGCGACACGCCGCTGGTCTTCGTCGGCTACGGCATCGATGCGCCGGAGCGGAACTGGGATGACTTCAAGGACGTCGATGTGCGCGGCAAGATCATCGTCGTGCTGGTCAATGACCCCGATTTCGAACAGCCCGAGCTGAACACCTTCAACGGCCGGGCCATGACCTATTACGGCCGCTGGACCTACAAATATGAGGAGGCCGCCCGGCAGGGGGCCGCAGGCGTGATCGTCGTGCACGAGACCGCGCCGGCCTCCTATGGCTGGGCCACGGTGCAGAACAGCTGGTCGCAACCGCAGTTCGACATCGTCCGCGCCAATGCGGCCGCCGAGCGGGTCGCCCTGGAGGCCTGGCTACAGCGTGATGTCGCTGTGGACCTGTTCCGCCGATCTGGCCTCGACTTCGAGGCCCTGAAGGTCGCGGCGCGCAGCCGTGATTTCCGCCCCGTCGCCCTGACCGGCGCCAGCTTCAGCGGTATGTTCGATGTCGCCACCCGCCAGGTCACGACCCGCAACGTCCTCGCCCGCCTGCCGGGCACCACCCATCCGGACGAGACCATCCTCTATACCGCCCACTGGGACCACATCGGCATCGGCGCGCCGGATGCCAATGGTGACGCCATCTTCAACGGGGCGGTCGATAATGCGACCGGCACCGCCGGCCTGCTGGAACTGGCCCGCGCCTGGGCCGCCGGTCCGCGGCCGCAGCGGTCGATCGTGATGATCAGCTTCACGGCCGAGGAGAGCGGCCTGCTGGGCTCGGAATTCTATGCCGCCAATCCGGTCTATCCGCTGGCCACCACGGTGGCGGGCTTCAACATCGACGCCATGAACGTCTATGGCCGGGTCGCCGACGTCGACATCATCGGCTCGGGCCAGTCGAACCTCGACGCCCTGGTCACCGCCGAGGCGATGGGGCAGGGCCGCACCGCCCGGCCGGACGCCAATCCCGCCTCGGGCAGCTATTTCCGGTCGGACCATTTCCCGCTCGCCAAGCGCGGGGTGCCGATGGCCTATGTCGACGGCGGCGGTGCCTTCCGCGACGAGCCGATCGCCGCGCGCAATGCGGCGCGCGATGAATACACGGCCCGCCGCTATCACCAGGCCGATGACGAGTGGTCGGCCGACTGGGACCTGCGCGGTCAGGTCGAGGATCTGGAGCTGATCTTCAACATCGGCCGCGATCTGGCCAACAGCCGTGACTGGCCGGAATGGATGCCGGGTTCGGAGTTCGGCCCGGCCCGCGCCCCGAGCGCCAGCCAGCGGCGGTGATGCAGGGGCCCTTCTCCCATTGGGAGAAGGTGGCCCGAAGGGCCGGATGTGGGTCGGGTGGTTGAAACGGCGAAGCCGCCCCGGGACGGCCGACCCACACCCTTGAGCGCAAGGACGACGGCTGCGCCGCCGTGCGCTCAAGCCCTCTCCCATTGGGAGAGGGAATGGCTCACATGACAAAAACACACTGGGCGCGGTCCGGGTGGCCCCTTAAGGTGCGGGGCATCAATCCGGGGTTGGAGCCTTCCGAATGTTTCGCAAGATGATGGGCGGCGTCGCCGTCGCGGCCGTGCTGCTGGCCGCAGGCATGGCTTCGGCCCAGGACTTTTCCGCCGCGCAGCTGAGTGAGGGCATCCGCACCATCAGCGCCGATGAATACCAGGGCCGCTATCCCGGGACCGAGGGCGAGCGCATGACCCTGGCCTGGCTGCAGGCCCAGTATGAGGCCATGGGGCTGGAGCCGGGCGGGCCGGACGGCCAGTGGCTGCAGCCGGTCGAACTGAAACGCTATACGCCGGTCGCGGGCGCGACCGCCGGCTGGACCGGCCCGGACGGCGTCGTCCACGCCCTGACGCCCGGAACCGACATCGTCCTGCGGGCCGCGACCAATGACGGCCGCGCCAGCATCCGCGACGCCGGCCTGGTCTTCGTCGGCCACGGCATCCATGCGCCGGAGCGTCAGTGGGACGACTATGGCTCCGTCGATGTGCGCGGCAGGATCGTGATCGTCATGCCGGGCGAGCCGGAGGATGCGCGCTTCAACGGGGCCTATCAGACTGCCTATGCCTCGGCCGCGGCCAAGGCCGACGAAGCCTTCCGACGCGGCGCGATCGGCATCCTGACCCTGGTGCCCGGCGACGCCGCCTCGTCCATGTGGCAGGGCTCGGTGCGCGGCAATGGCCGCACCCGCACCCTGGCGCCGGGGGCCGCCGATCTGGAGTTCTCCGGCGGGATCAACCATGACATCGCCGCCGCCTGGGCCGCCGCCGCCGGGCTGGATATCGCCCGGCTGCCGAACGTCGGTGACGGCACGTTCAGGGCGGTCGCCCTGCCGGGCGTGACCCTGTCGGTCGAGGTGTCCGAGACCATCACAACCCTGGTCACCCACAATCTGCTGGCCCGGATTCCGGGGACCGAGCGCCCCAACGAGACCATCGTCTATTCGGCCCACTGGGACCATGTCGGCGGCGCGGCCCAGCATCCGGGCGTGGTCGGCGACCAGATCTGGAACGGGGCCTGGGACAATGCCTCGGGCACCGTCGGCGTGGTCGAGATGGCGCGCCAGCTGAGCGCGGCCCCGCGGCCGAAACGCTCGATCGTCTTTGCCCATATGGCGGCCGAGGAGATGGGTCTGCTGGGGGCCTATGGCTATACGGCCAACCCGGTCTGGCCGCTGGAGACCACGGTCGCCGACATCAATATCGACATGCTGCCCCTCTCGGCCCCGACTCGCGACCTGCCGATCTTCGGCAAGGGCCAGAACGATCTGGAAGACCGGCTGCAGGTGCTGGCCGCCGCCGAGGGCCGGGTGGTCACCGATGACCGCGAGCCGGAGCAGAACTACTACTACCGCTCCGACCATTTCCCCTTCGCCCGCGCCGGGGTGCCGGCCATCATGCCGTGGCACGGGGTCGATCTGGACGAGGGCGGCACCGCCGTCGGCCTGCCCGCCTACCGGGCCAAATTCGCGGCCGACTATCACAAGGCCTCGGACGAATGGTCGGCCGAGCTGGACTTCTCTTCGGCGGTCGAGAACCTGACCCTGCTCTATCGGCTGGGGCTCGACCTCGCCAACAGCCGCGACTGGCCGGCGTGGAAGCCGATGTCGGAGTTCGCCTCGGTCCGCGCCCGGTCGGACGCGGCGCGCCAGTAGAGCGGCCGCCCGTGACGGTGCGTATCCGGCCCCTGACCGGCGACGGCTCGCCGCCGGTCGAGGGGGCCTATCCCCAGGCGGTCGAGGTGAGCGGGCCGACCCGCTGGCTCTATCTGTCGGGCCAGATCCCGGTCGCGCCCGACGGATCGCTGGCGACGGATTTCACCGGCCAGTGCGAACAGGTCTGGTCCAATATCGAGACCCAGCTGGCCGCCGCGGGGATGACCCTGGACAATCTGGTCAAGGTCACGACCTTCCTCGCGGACCGGGCCGATGCGCTGGAGAACCGTGCGGTCCGCATCCGTCGTCTGGCCGGGCGGCAGCCGGCCCTGACGGTGATCGTCACCGGCCTGTTCGACGCGGCCTGGCGGGTCGAGATCGAGGCCGTGGCGGCGGCCTGAGCCGGGGCAGGGCTCAGCCGTTACAGGGTGCGGGCCGAAAGCGCAGGGTCCGGAGGTCTGCTTTGGAAAGCGGACGTTCAGGGGGATCTGTCGGAGCTTAACCATTGCGCCAGGGTGGGACTGATGGTGCGATGGAAGCTGAGCTTAACGGGGGTGGTCCATGGATCGGTTCGAATATGTGATGGTGATGGTGTCCATCATCATCGGTCTCGCGATGACGCACCTGCTCCAGGGGCTGGTGGAGGTTGCGCAGCGGCCCAAGCCCTTCCGGCTTCGTTCAATCCACCTCGTGTGGGTCCTCTTCATGCTGGTGACCATCGCGTTCTTTTGGTGGTGGCAGTTCAAGCTGCAGGCGCTTCAGGAGTGGACCTTCGGCACCTACATCTTCGTCCTCGCCTTCGCCTGCCAGTTGTATTTCCAGTCGACGTTGTTGTTTCCCAAGAACCTCGGCCCCGACGTCGATCTAGACGAGTTTTTTCATCAGCACCGCGCCTGGTTCTTCGGGGTCAACGCACTGAGCCAATTGATCGACCTGGTCGATACCTGGCTCAAGGGCTCGGAGCATTTCCAGTCACTGGGGCCGGAGTATCCCATCGGGGTCGCGGTCCAGATCATAGGCAGTCTGATCGCTATCTTTGTCCCTGCCCGGGCCTTTCAATGGGTCTTCGCGCTAGGCTCGCTGCTCTATTTGCTTTCATGGGCGCTCAGGCAGTTCAGTACCCTTGCCTAGGCGGCCGATCTGAGCGGACGGTAGCGTTATCGGGACGACAGGTCTGGGTCGGGAGCCGACCCTCGCCGGAAGGTCGGGAGAGGGCGTTGCATCCGGATTACGGCACCGCGCCATATGCGGCCGGCCAGTCGTCCCGGGCCCGACAATCGCAAGGCTTCGCGCCGCGCAGGGTTGTTCCCCCACCCGCAATCTACAACACTGATTCACGGACAGGGTCTGACGACGGTGGCGAACCGGGGTGACCCTTGGGGAATTTCGATGAGATATCGGGGAGCCGAGGCTCCGGGGCGAATGGCTGATCATGTTTTCCGGCATTGATGACCCCCGCCAGTGGGTGCTGCCCAGGGTGTTGGAGGAGCAGTCGGAGCGGTATCCGGATCGCATCGCCGTCAGGACGGTGGACGGCGAAACACTGACCTACAGGGAACTGGCGACCCAGGCGGCGCAGGTTGCAGGGCTGCTCGCCAGCCTTGGCGTTGAAGCCACAAGCCGTGTCGCGATCCTGGCCTCCAACAGTCTGGATTTTGTGCGGGCGTGGGCAGGGGTTCAGCGCCTTGGCGCGACGGCGGTGCTGCTCAATACGGAACTGATGGGTGATTTCCTGCTGCACCCGCTTCAGGATTCGGCACCGAGCCTGCTTGTGATCGAAGCGCGGCTGTTACCCCGGCTGGAGGTGGTCCATAAACGCCTTCCATCGCTGCAGAGGGTTCTGACGATCGGGGGCAAGCGGACGGATCGCGACGCTTTCGACGCCTGGGCTGATATCGCCCCGTACGGTGGGCCGTTTCCAGCGGCAACCGATACAGCATCCATCATGTACACTTCAGGCACGACCGGTGCCCCGAAGGGTGTGCTCATGCCGCATGCACACTGTTTTCTTTTCGGTCTGGGGGTGATCGAGAACCTCGGCGTGACTGAAGCGGATCACTACTACATTTGCCTGCCCCTGTTTCATGCCAATGGACTGCTTATGCAGCTGGGCGCCGTTCTGATCTCCGGTGCCGGCGCCACCATCAAGGACCGGTTCTCGGCATCGGCATGGCTCGGCGACATCCGGACCAGCGGCGCAACCGTGACCCATAGTCTCGGTGCCATCAGTGCCTTTGTCCTGGCCCAGCCCGAAAGTGCTTCGGATGGGGACCATCGACTTCGCCTGATCTTCTCAGCCCCAAATCATCCGGATCACGAGCGCGCTTGGCGGGAACGGTTCGGCATTCCGGCCGTCGTGGGCGGATACGGCATGACAGAGTGCAACATCCCGCTCTACGGCGACCCGAATGACCCGAGGCCCGGAACTTGCGGACGGGTCTATGCGCGGTGCTTCGAAGTCGAAATCCGTCATCCCGATACGGACCTGCCAGTGCCCTGTGGTGATGTGGGCGAGATCATGGTTCGCCCGAAGATGGGGCCTGCGTTCATGGCAGGCTACAACGGCCTGCCTGCCAAAACCGTCGAGGCCTGGCGGAATCTCTGGTTCCATACCGGTGACGCGGGCCGAATGGACCCGGACGGCTACGTCACCTTCATCGACAGGATCAAGGACTGCATTCGTCGGCGCGGCGAGAATATATCGGCGGCCGACATTGAAGCCAGCATGGCGCGTCTCCCGGGCGTCGCTGAAGTCGCCGCCTTCGCTGTGCCGTCGGATGTCAGGGGCGGCGAGGACGAGATCATGCTTGCGATCGTGCCGGAATCCGGCGCGGACCTTACGCCTGACCTGCTTGTCTCCCACGCAAGGGCTCACATGCCGCGCTTCGCGCAGCCTCGCTACGTCGAATTCATGGCCGGCTTGCCAAAGACCGGCACGGAAAAAATACGCAAGGCGGAGTTGAGATCGGTCGGCGTGGGCCCGGGAACCATTGACCTGGCACTGTCGGCCCCATCGTGAAGGCCTGAGTGAGCGTCAGCCCCGGGTGGTGGGATTCCGACATCCGGTCACTCTCCTCTTTGACGCGCATCGCGAGCGGTCCTAGTATGCGCGGGGCATCGGGGGATGATCATGACGGTATCGGGCATCGGACGCGCTGGAAAACGGGGCGGGGAGGGCTTCTTCCTGATCAGCGCGATCGTCATGGTCCTGGTGATCGTGGCCGGGTTCTCGCTTCAGCTGGCCACCGGACGGTCCAGTTTCCAGGCACCGCCGCTCGTGCACGCCCATGCGGTCGTCTTCATGGGCTGGGTCGCCATCTTTCTCGTCCAGAACATCCTGATCGCCACCGGACAGGTCCGGTTGCATCGACCGCTTGGCTGGATCGCGGCCGCCTGGATGTTGCCCATGCTCGTCCTCGGCTGGCTGGTGACAGAGAACATGATCCGGCAGGCCCATGTGCCCTTCTTCTTCAAGCCGCTCCAGTTTCTGGTCTTCGATCCCGTTTCATTGATCGCCTTCACAGGCCTGACCGTCGCGGCCATCGCCTTGCGGCGTTCGACAGACTGGCATCAGCGCCTGCACTTCACGGCCATGGCCATACTCCTCGGACCGGCCCTGGGGCGTCTGTTGCCGTTGCCGCTGCTCATGCCCTGGGCGTGGGAAGCCACCTTTGTCGCCACCCTGATCTTCCCCCTGATCGGCATCATTGCGGACCTGGTGCGAAACGGTCGCGTCCATCCGGCCTGGGGCTGGGGCATCGCCGCCATGTTCGCCATGTTCGTGGCGATCCAGGGCATCACCTACTCTCCGGTCGGAACCGCCCTGTATGATGCGGTTGCCGCCGGAACGCCGGGTGCGGCGGTGGACCCGTTGGCCTTCCCCGCCCCTCCCGGCCCGCCGCCGGGGGCGACGCCGACGCCCTGAGGCCCTCCCCACCGGCACGATCCACGAACACGGGCTCCTGAGGGCCCGGATGGCCGGACAGGCACCGGGCCCCGCCCGCGTGCATGAACATGAGCCGCTCGCGCTCAATGCCGGCGAACGTCGGGCCTTCCGTGTCGCTCTGCTGATGAAGCTGTGGGTTCGGTGTTGAAGACTCGGTCGGTCGGGGCCCATTATCGGGGATGGACGCGATGAAATCATGGATGGTCGGCGCGGTGGCGCTTTTGGGGCTTGCGGTCAGCACGCCCGGCCGGGCCCAAGGCCAGCCCGAGGTCAGTTGGACGGTCGGTGTGGCCAGCGACTATGTCTTTCGCGGTTTCAGCCAGACGGATGAGGGCGGTCAGGTTTTCGGAAGTGTCGATGTCACGGCCGGTGACTTCTACGCCGGCGCCTGGGCCTCGAACGTGGATTTCCCGAACGGCACCGACGGGGAGATCGACCTCTATGGGGGCTATCGGAGCGAGGTTCAGGGCTTTGAGGTCGACATGGGGGCGGTCGCCTATCTCTACCCCTCGCAGCCGGACAACGCCGGCTATGACTTTGTGGAGCTGAAGGCCGCTGCGTCCCGGGCCTTCGGGCCGGTCACACTGGGCGCGGCCGTCTTCTGGTCCCCTGACTATTTCGGCGAGGACGATAGGGCGACCTATGTCGAGGCCAGAGCCGCCGTGATCGTCGGCACGGACTGGACCGTGTCCGGGTCGGTCGGCCATCAGGCCCTGGACGTCTTCGGTGACTACACCACCTGGAACCTGGGCGTTGACCGTGTGCTGACCGACAGGGTCCTGATCGACGTCCGCTATCACGACACGAATCTCGAGGACGACACCCTGGCGGACAGCCGGATCGTCGGGTCCCTGACGCTCCTGTTCTGATGCGGTCGGGGCCACATGACCGCGATTTAAGCTGACAGCGGTTCCTTCCGGGCGTCATCTCCGCGCGTCAGGGAGGACACTATCATGAGCATCGACCCTGCGGCCGAGACCGCGCGCTGGCTGGCGACCCTTTCGCCCGAGGATCTGGAGCGGGCCGTGGCCTATACGCGCGGCGGCCACTGGCTGCTGCTTTGGGGGGCGATCGTTGCGATCGTCGTGAGCTGGCTCATCATCCGCACCGGCCTTCTCAGCGGCATCAGTGCCCGGCTGGAGCGGCGGCGCAAGCGGCCGAAGCTGGTCTCGCTGGTCGTGGGGGTGGTCTATCTGCTGGTCAGTTTCGTGCTGACCCTGCCCTGGGCGATCTACGAAAGCTGGTGGCGCGAGACCCAGTACGGCCTGACCAGTCAGCCGCTGGCCGGCTGGCTGGGCGAGGCGGCGCTGAGCACGGGGATTTCGACCGTGTTCGCCGGCCTGCTGATCGTCGGCCTGTATTTCATCATCCGGCATGCGCGGCGGCTGTGGTGGGCCTGGGGCGCGGGGCTGACGGCCCTCGCCGTGGTCTTCATGCTGATCGTCTCGCCGATCCTGATCGAGCCGCTGTTCAACGACTACACCCCGGCCCCGGACGGGCCGATGCGGGATTCGGTGGTGGAGCTGGCGCAGCGGACCGGCACGCCGGACGACAAGATCTTCATCTATGACGGCTCGAAACAGTCGGACCGCTACACCGCCAATGTCTCGGGCCTGTTCGGCTCGGCGCGGGTGGCGATGAGCGATGTGATGTTCGCCAAGGGGGCCGACCTGGCCGAGGTGCGCGGGGTCGTGGGCCATGAGATGGGCCACTATGTCCATATGCATTCGCTGTGGATGACCGGGATCATGATCCTGCTGGCGGCGATCGTCTTCTGGCTGATCGACCGGCTGTTCCCGGTGGCGAAGCGGCTGCTGGGCGCGAACCGGGTGGGGGATATCTCCGATCCGGCGGGCCTGCCGGTGCTGGCGGCCATCGCGTCCGTGATCGGCCTGCTGCTGACGCCGGTGACCAACACCATGATCCGGGTGATCGAGCAGGACGCCGACCAGTTCTCCCTGATCCATGCCAATGAGCCGGACGGGCTGTCGAAGGCCCTGATCAAGACGGCGGAATATCGCGCGCCGTCGCCGACCGTGATCGAGGAAATCCTGTTCTACGACCACCCCTCGGTCGAGAACCGCATCCGTATGGCGATGGAGTGGAAGGCGACGCATCCGGCCAATGCGCCGGCCGCAGCGCCCGCCGCCCCGCCTGCTGCCGCTGCTACGCCGACGCCGTAAGCCCTGGACGCTCGTTGTCCCAGATCATGTGCAGGATGGACCAGAGGCCGTCCGGGCCGCGGCACAGCTGGATCGAATTGATCCCGCGCCGCTCGGGCTGGACGTCCTCGGGCCGGGTGCGGGCTTCGTAGACGGACCAGACGTGGGCCATGTTGCCGAACTCGGTGATGCGGCGGCTGATCTCGACCTCGAAGAAGCCGTTCTCGGCGAAGAAGGGGGTCACATTGGCCACATAGGCCTCGCGGCCCATGACCAGCATGGTCGAGCGGCCATCGGCGTCGAGGCCGGTGCGGGCCTGTCGGCTTTCGGGGTGGAAGATCTCGCGCTGGGTGGCCCAGTCGCGCGGTCCGGCGGGGCCGGAGATACAGGCGTACATGGCGTCGACGACGGCGCCGATATCGCTGCGGTCGACCATCAGCCGCGCTTTCTGACGAAGACCGTACCGGCGGAATAGCCCGCCCCGAAGCTGCAGATCAGGCCGGTGTCGCCGGGGGCCATGTCTTGCTGGCGCAGGTGGAAGGCGATGATCGAGCCGGCCGAGGAGGTGTTGGCATATTCGTCGAGGATGATGACGTTCTCGTCCGGCGTCGGCTCCCGGCCCAGCACCTTGCGGCCGATGAACTGGTTCATGTTGATGTTGGCCTGGTGCAGCCACATCCGCTTGAGGCTGTGCGGGTCGAGGCCGAGGTCGTCGGCGTGTTCCACGATCATGTCCGAGACCATGGGCACCACATCCTTGAACACCTTGCGGCCCTGCTGGATGAACAGCTTGTCGGGCGCGCCGATGCCCTCGGGCGCGGCGTTGTTGAGGAAGCCGAAATTGTTGCGGATGTTGTTGGAGAAGACGGTCTTCAGCCGCGTGCCGATGACGTCCCAGCCGCCGGGCCCCGCCTGGTCCGAGGCCTCGACGATCACCGCGGTGGCGACGTCGCCGAAGATGAAATGGCTGTCGCGGTCCTTGAAATTCAGATGGGCGGAGCAGACCTCCGGGTTGACCATCAGCACGGCCTTGACCGAGCCCGAGGCGATGAAGTCCGCAGCGGTCTTGATGCCGAAGGTGGCCGAGGAGCAGGCCACATTCATGTCGAAGGCGAAGCCCTCGATGCCCATGGCCTGCTGCACCTCGATCGACAGGGCCGGATAGGGGCGCGGCATGTTGGAGGCGGCGCACAGGACGGCCCCGATCTCCGACACCGGCTTGCCCCAGGCGGCGATGGCCTGACGCGCGGCGGCGACGGCCATCTCGGCCATGATCGACAGGTCCTCGTCAGCGCGCTCGGGGATGTTCGGGGCCATGCGGGCCGGGTCGAGGACGCCGGCCTTGTCGAGCACGAAGCGGCTCTTGATGCCCGAGGCCTTTTCGATGAACTCGACCGAGGAGGGGGTCAGGGCGGCGACATCACCCTCGGCGATTTCGGCGGCGTGGTCGGCATTGAACTGTTCTGCATAGGCATTGTAGGCGGCGACCAGCTCGATGTTGGAGATCGACTGTTCGGGTGTGAACAGGCCGGTGGCGGCGATGACGGCATGGGACATAAGAGGCGGGGCCCTATCGCTCGCGGCGCGGCCGCTCACTACCTGAGGGCGGGTCGCCGGGTTCTGTTTTTCTGGAGGGACTAGATAGGCCTGAGTCCGGACGGCGTCGAGGCCGCTGCGTGACGGGCCAGAAGGCGGTGGGCGGCGTCGAGGTGGAGGCGTTCGACCATGCGGTAGCCGACCCGGATGGCACCCTTGCCCTCCGCATCGGCGGCGGCGAAGGCGGCGACGACCTCACGGGCCCGGGCGACCTCTTCGGGGGAGGGGGAGAAGGCGGCATTGGCAGCCTCGATCTGGGCCGGGTGGATCAGGCTCTTGCCGTCGAAACCGAAGGCGCGGCCCTGCAGGCATTCGGTCCGCAGGCGGTCGGCATCGTCGGTGGCATTGACCACGCCGTCGATGGCCAGAAGGCCATGGCCACGCGCGGCGGCGACGACGGCGGCCAGCCAGGGCTTGAGCGGTTCGCGGTCCGGGCCGAGCACCAGATTCATCCGCTCGCCGAAATCATTGATGCCCAGCATCAGGGCGGCGAGGGGGGCACCGGCACCGGCGATGGCGTCGAGCCGCAGCACCGACAGGGGCGTCTCGACCATGATCCACAGATCGACCTCGGCGGGCAGGTGGTCGGCGACGGCCCGGACGGCCTCGGGGCTCTCGATCTTGGGGGCGACCACGAAATCGGGGCTGAGACCGGCGAGGGCGGCCAGATCGTCGTTGCCCCAGGGGGTGTCGAGGCCGTTCACCCGCACCCCGAGCCGGCCCGCGAAGCCGCCGGCGGTCAGGGCCGCGACGGCGGCCCGCCGGGCCTCGGCCTTGGCGTCCGGGGCGACCGCGTCCTCGAGGTCCAGGATGACGGCGTCGGCGTCCAGGTCGCGCGCCTTTTCGATCGCCCGTGGATTGCTGGCAGGCAGGTAGAGGACGGAGCGGGTCAAGGCGATTGGCCGCGCTCGTCGACCCTGCGGGATCTCCCGATCCGATGCGGCCGACATCAGACCCGGCCCGTGACCGGGATCAGCGCCCCGGTGACGGCGCGGCCTTCGGGCGAGGCGAGGAACAGCATGACGCGGGCGAGGTCGGCGGGGGCGACCCATTTCGCCGGATCGGCGTCGGGCATGTCCTGGCGGTTCCGGGCGGTGTCGAGGATGGAGGGCAGGACGGCGTTGACGGTCACCGAGGTGTCCTTCAGCTCCTCGGCCAGGCTCTCGGTCAGGCGATGGACGCCGGCCTTGGACGCGGCATAGGCCCCCATGCCCGCCGCACTCTTCAGGGCCGCATTGGCCCCGACATTGACGATCCGGCCCTCAGCCGAGGCCTTCAGATGGGGCAGGGCGGCCCGGCTGGCGTTCAGGGCGGTCGCGACATTCAGGGCGAACATACTGGCCCAGGCCGGGTCGGCGTCCTCGGTCGTCTGCCAGACGAAGCCGCCGGCGATGTTGAACAGGGCGTCGAGCCGGCCGAAATGCGCCGCCACCCGGTCGATCGCTGTCTGCGCCGAGGCCGGATCGGTCAGGTCAACGCCGCCGAGTTCGAGCACGCCTTCGGGTGCGGACTGACCCGGGGCATGGTCGATGATCGCGACCTTCAGACCGTCGGCCAGGGCGGCCTCGACGACGGCCCGGCCCAGGACGCCATGGCCGCCTGTGATTGCGATCACCCGATCCGTCATGTCACGCCACCCAAAAAGCGCAGTCTAAAGTGTGCAGAGCGTCCAATGTCCACGGTCATCGGTGCCAAAAACACCGCCGGAAGCATGGACTGCATCTGGAAGATCAGCCGAACACCCGGGCCATAAGCCGTTCCAGGGCCTCGGCGTCGACAGCGTCAAAGGCCGAGGGTACCGTCGCGTCCACGTCAAATACGGCGATCAGGGTGCCCGAGGCGTCGAATACCGGGACCACGATCTCGCTGGCCGAGCGGCTGTCGCAGGCGATGTGTCCGGGGAAGGCGTGAACGTCGTCCACGACCTGCGTGACCCGATCCCTTGCCGCCGCGCCGCAGACGCCGCGACCGAAGGCGATTCGCAGACAGCCGAGGGTGCCCTGATACGGCCCGACGACCAGTTCATCGGCCTTTTCCGGGTCCACCCGGTAAAAGCCGGTCCAGAAAAAGGCGGGAAAGGCATCGGCCAGCATCGAGGCAACCGTGGCCATGCGTGCCGTCCGGTCCGGCTCGCCCTCGAGGACGGCCAGAATCTCGACCTCGACCTCGGCATATCGGGCGGCCTTGTCGGCGGGTCGATCGTCGCGGGCGGCATAGGCCATCGGGTCGCTCCAGAGGTCCGGAAGAATCATATAGGGAGCCGCCGTCCGACTGGCGAGAGGCCGTTTTCCCCTGTCAGGCGAATACGCAACCCGCTGATTCCCGTAAAAAACTGACTCAGCCCTGCAAAAAGGCAACCATCCGCCACCGCTTTGTCACGAACCGGCGTTTACCTTGACAGATGGTTAACGGGGCCGGACTGTCCGCCTCGTGCAAGGTAAGCGTAGGCGCGTGAGGCGGCCCGTTTCCAGCCGTGCGAGGGGCGTATGAGCGAGAGTCGATCCAACAAGGAAGGCAGCTCCCCTTTTGGTCGGGGTCGCGGTCCGGTCGCTATCGCCGCCGTCGCCGGTGTGCTGGCCCTGACGGCCTTCGCCATGGTCTCGTGCGGCAACGGCAACGGTGGCGGCAGCGGCGTGCAGTTCTGGCAAAGCAGCGATGCGGCCTCCAACGCCTGTCCGCGACCGGCATCCCTGACCGGCTCCGAATTCAACGCCCAGGAATCGGGCCTGCGGGCCCTGCGGCGCGCGGCCTTCCGCGGTGATTTCTTTGCCCAGCTAGAGCTGGGCGGCCGCTATGCGGCGGTCCGGGCGACCGACAAGAACATCGAGGATCCGATCGAAAGCGCGACCTGGTACGCCATGGCGCTGGCCAATGACGAGGGCTACGCCCCGATCAACCGCGTCGACCGCGGCGGCCTCGGCGACTGGCGACCCCTGTCGCGCTATGACGACTGCCGCGCCTGGGAGCGTCACACGGCCTATCAGCGGCTGGATCGCCAGCTGGGCCAGATGACGCGGGAAGAGCAGGAGGCGGTGCGCGACCGCGTCATCTATATCCTTTCCACCCAGGACGCCTATGGCTACCGGACCCTCGCGCGATTGCACGACAACCTGTACGGCCCGTTCGGCGAGCCCGAGGACAATCGCGAGGCCCGCGAGGCATGGGGTCAGGACCCCCGTGTAAACAGCCGCGACCGCAGCCGCCGCGGCTATTATGCGGCGACCAACCTGTTCCAGCGCAACGACGTCGACGCCTATCTTTACAACTATCTGGCGGTGCAGACCGGCGATGTCGGCGCCTATGTCCTGCTGAAGGATTTCGAGCGCTCGGCACCCAGCCGTGGCCAGTACCAGAGCTTCGTCGAGACCAAGGCACGGCAGTGGACGCCGCCGTTCGAATTCTATCCGACCGCTGCACCGCGTTCGGGTGTGCCCTTCTCTGACGAAAGTCGCCCGCGCGGTGACGCCTATGAATATGCCCTCGGCCGGATGGCCGGGGAGCTGCCGTTCCTGCACGTCGGCCGGGCCCTGCGCTATCTGGGGGTCTCGGAGACGGTCGCGCAGCGGCCGGAGGAGCTGTCCAAACGCCAGGTCGAGACCCTGGAGGCCATGCTGGGCCACCCGATGGAGGGCGGGCTCTCATATCTGGAACGCGTTCGCGCCATTCAGATGGCCGCCGTGAACGGCTCATCAGAAGCCCAGCTGGTGCTGGCGGTCATGTATGCCGAGGGTATCGGCCTGCCCGCCGACTATGCCCGCGCCTTCAAATGGTTCGAGGAGGCGGCCCGTCAGGGCAGCCCTGAAGCCAAATTCGCCATGTCGAGCTATTTCGCTTTGGGGGTCGCGGGGGTGGCCGACCAGGACAAGGCCCAGGCCGTGGCCCTGAGGATCGACTCCGCCCTGTTCGGGTTCGGTCCCTCGGCCGGCCGCCTGCAAGCCGTGCTGGCCCAGGTCTCCCGTTCGCAGCAGCGCCGCTAAGGAGGGCTGAACATGATCACGCACCGCACCCCGCACCGCGCGACCTTCGGCATCATCGGCGGTGTCGCCGCCTTCGCTGTGGCCGTCTTCGCCATGGGCGACGGGCCGGCCCATGCCCAGACCGCCGCCCGTGTCGAGAGCCAGACCCGCCCGAATTTCGGTGTCCTGCTGGACCCGCCGACGCGGAGCGCTCGCAATCGCGGGGCCCAGCATCGGCGCTATGACTACGGCCAGCACCGGCCCGACTGGCGTCCCGGACCCCAGCGGCCCGGGACCGAGGAGGTCGTGCTGATCGACTGCGGCGGCAATACCGGCTCCGGGGCGGTCGAGGATGCGGTTCGTCGCGTTCGGCCGGGCGGCACCCTGGTCATCCGCGCGCGCGGCGGGGCCTGCGTCGGCTGGCTGAACATCGACAAGCCTATGACCATTATCGGCGAGGGCGGCTTTGATCCGCGCGACTGGTCCCGCAGCTCCGAGCCGACCCTGACCGCCCCGGACGGCCTGCCCTGCATGACGGTCGCAAGGGGCGTACGGGTCGAGATTCGCGACATGGTTTTCGGCTCTCCGCGTGCCGGCGACGCGGCCTGTATCGTCAGCTACGGGGCGGAGATGATCATGAACCGGGTCGGTTTCCGGCACGGGGGTGACGAGGCGGCCATCTATGCGGACGGCGGCCTTGTCGATATCCGCAACGCCGTGATCGACGCCGAAACCATCGCCCCGGCCATCGTGGCGGATGGTGCGGTGCTGAACGCCTATGAGCTGACGGTCACCAATGCGCAGTCCGGCCTTGAGCTGATCCCCGCCGGTGGGCAGACCTCGCGCCTGTCCGCCGTGACCCTGATGGGTACGGGTGCCCCCAATGCCTTCGGGCCGCGCTCGATCGGCGTCGTCATCCGTTCGGGCCGTGAATATGGCCGGGTCGAAATCGAGAATACGGCCATCCTCGGCTATGTCGAGGGTGTGGCCATTGAGGGGGCTTCTGTCTCCATCACCAACAGCCGGGTCGGCCGCTCGGACAAGGGGGTGGTCCTCTACAATGGCGAACTGCGTCTGACCGACAGCCGCATCCGCGCCGCCACGATCGGCGTCGCCGCCGCCTCGGGCCATGCGGTGGTGGTCAACAACGTCTTCTCGGGTGTCCGCGAGGTCATCTATGCCGAGCTTGAAGGTAACCGCACCTCGATCGAGGCCAGCGGCAACCGGGTGTGGTCGCAGTCCCTGTGCCGCGCCAGGTTCCGGGAGCGCTATCGCGACCGCTATGAGCCCCACTGGCTCGGCGGTCAGGGCTGGGAGTGTGTCTATGGTGCCTATCCCCTGCACTGGTGGGATGAGGCTGACGGGCGGCTGGGCCTGCCCTATGAGGACGACGGCTATCAGCTGGACGGCTACAGCGAGTTCCAGGACGGTCGCGGCTGGTACACGCGGGACGGCGACTATGTGCCGGCTGAACGCCCGGTCGGCGATGCCCGCTGGCGCTGGAGCCTGTTCGGCAGCTGACCGCAGACGGCCGAAACGACAACGGCCCCGGCGTGACACGTCCGGGGCCGTTTTCATGGGGTGGTAGGCGCGGAGGGACTCGAACCCCCAACCAGACCGTTATGAGCGGTCGGCTCTAACCATTGAGCTACGCGCCCTCCGGGACGACGGTCCCGCCTAGCAGGCGAGCCCGAGCATTGCCAAGCGTCATCGAACCGCCGCCAGTGTGACGGCGATTTCACCGCGATGAATGGAACCTGTCGGGGCGGTTCGCGCGTTCGTTCAGGTGCCAACAGTCAAGGTGCTGCCATGGTTGTCGCCCAGCTTCGGGTGTAACGCCCGCCGTCCGCTTCAAGGAGTTTTCACGAGATGATCCGTTCCAAGGCCGCCGCCCGAGTGTCCGCCGCTCCGGCCCTGTCCAACCGTGCGCTGATGCTGAGCGGTGCCATGATGGCCACCGCTGCCCTGTTCGTCGCCGCTCCGGCGGCGCACGCCCAGTCTCAGGCACCGGGCGGCGCACCGATGATGATGCACGCCATGGCGGCCCCGCCGGCCCTGAACCTTTCGGCATATGGCGAGGTCCGGACCGCGCCGGACATGGCCACGATCAGCTTCGGTGTGGTCACCGAGGCGACCACTGCCGCCGAGGCCATGCAGCTGAATGCGACGCGGATGAACCAGGTCATGGCCGCCCTGCGCCGCGCCGGGATCGAGGCCCGCGACGTCCAGACCTCGGGCCTGAACCTGTCGGCCCAGTATGACTATGTCCAGAACGAGCCGCCGCGGCTGCGCGGCTATCAGGCCTCGAACCAGGTGACGGTGATCATCAATGACCTGACCAAGGTCGGGACGACGGCGGATGCCGTGGTCGCTGCGGGCGTCAACCAGATCAACGGCATCGGCTTCGGCCTGAAGGATCCGTCGGCGGCCGAGAATCAGGCCCGTCAGATCGCCGTGCGCAATCTGCAGGCCAAGGCGGCCCTCTATGCCCAGGCCTTGGGCGTGGAACTGGCCGGCATCCGCTCGCTGTCGGAAGGGGGCGGCTATGCGCCCCAGCCGCAGGTGATGTTCGCCCGCGCGGAGATGGCCATGGATTCCGGCGGCTCGACCCCGGTCGCGGCGGGCCAGCTGACGGTGCGGATCGACATCACCGGGGTGTATGATCTGGAGCGCTGATGCGGTCTCTGGGTGGTTGGTGGCTAGTGACTAGCCACTCGCTCAGCCCCGCGAATTCCGCGCCAGCATCATGCCGACGCCGAGGTTCATGCCGTAGCAGATGCCCAGCACGGCCAGGGCCGTGATCGGACCGTCGTCCATGAACCACAGGGGCAGGCTCCAGGGCAGGCCGAGGATCTTCGCCGGCAGGAAGGTCAGCATACCTTCGGGTTGGCCCAGCAGCTTCAGTCCGGCGGGGGTGGCAATCAGCAGGGCGACGGCACCCGCCACCGCATAGAGGGCGAAGAGCAGCCACTGCAGGCCTTGAAGCATTCGTGCCATGATCGGTCTCCCTGCGGGCAGGGGAGTCCCGAACGCTGCCGGCGTCAAGCGGCGCGTTTGATCGCGTTGGCGTCGTCGAGCAGGACCACGGTTGGGGACCACTGTCGGGCCTCTTCCTCGGGCATCTGGCCGTAGGTCACGATGATGACCTTGTCGTTCTTCTGAACCAGACGGGCGGCCGCGCCGTTGACACCGATGACCTTCGATCCGCGCGGGGCCTCGATGGCATAGGTGGTGAAGCGCGCGCCATTGGTGATGTTCAGCACATCGACCTGCTCGTGCGGAAAGATGCCGGCGGCATCCAGCAGGTCGGCATCGATGGCGATCGAGCCTTCATAGTCGAGGTCGGCCTGGGTCACCGTCGCGCGGTGAAGCTTGGCCTTCATCAGGGTGACCAGCATGGGAGGTGCGGTCCGGATGTGACGCGGGGCGTTCGGCCCCCGCTCGCAGAGGGCCCATATAGGGGTTTCAGGGCCACCCATCAATCGCGGTCGTTGCGATGCAGCATGCGATGCTGCGACGCGCAGTCGCGCGTTACGCGACGTTCATTTGACGGAGAGGTCTGTCGCCCTATGGTCTGATGCGGCCACGACCCGGCCCGTGCTCCGGACGACTTCCCTCGCCATGAAGCAGTTTTTCCTGACGATGCTCGGTGTGTTTGCCGGGATGTTCCTATTCCTGGTGGTGGTGCCGTTCGTTTTCATCGCGGTCGCGATCGGTTCGGCGTCCTCCGAGGAGCCGACTCCGCGCAATACGGTGCTGGAACTGGACCTGCGTGAGGGCGTCACCGACCAGGCCCCCAACAACCCCTTCGCCATCTTCGGCGGTTCGGGCCTGTCGACCCTTCAGATCGTCGACACCCTGGCCCAGGCCGGGGTGGACGACAGGGTCAAGGTCCTGCTGATCCGCCTGCCGGAAGCCGGAATCACCCCCGCCGCCGCCGATGAGATCCGTCAGGCCATCCGTCGCTTCCGGGCCACGGGCAAGACCGTCATCGCTCACAGCCAGGGCTTCCAGCCGGTCGGTGCCACGGTGTCCAGCTATATGATCGGCGCCTCGGCATCCGAATTGTGGATGCAGAACACGGCCGGTTTCCAGCTGGCGGGCTTTTCGGCCGACAGCATCTTCCTCGGCCGCGCCCTCGACCGATACGGCGTCAACGCCGAGTTCGAGCAGCGCTACGAGTACAAGAACGCGGTCAATGAATACACCCAGAGCGACTACACCCCGGCCCATCGCGAGGCGATGACGGCCTGGATGACGTCGATCTATACCTCGGCCATCGCCCATGCGGCGCAGGACCGCAAGACGACGCCGGCGGCCTTGCGTGCCGCGATCGAGGCCGGTCCCCATTCGTCGGCCCAGGCGCTGCAGCGGCGTCTGATCGACCGGATCGGCCAGGTCGAGGAGGCCGAGGCCGAGGCCCGGCGTCGGGCGGGCCGCAATGCCGCGATCATGGAGTTCGCCGACTACGCCTCGTCCAAGGGCCCGCGCGAGGGTTCGGGCCGGAACGCGATCGCCATCGTCGGCGGCGAGGGTGCCATCATGACCGGTACCGGCGGCAGCGCCGACCCGTTCGGTGGCGGTTCCTCGATCCTGTCGGATGACCTCGCCGAGGGCCTCTATGCCGCAATCGAGGATGACAGCGTCAAGGCGATCGTTTTCCGGGTGTCTTCGCCGGGCGGTTCGCCCGAGGCGTCCGAGCAGATCCTGGCGGCGGTGCGCGCGGCCAAGGCGGCCGGCAAGCCGGTGGTGGTGTCGATGGGCGATTACGCGGCCTCGGGCGGCTACTGGATCAGTTCGGAAGCCAACTGGATCGTGGCCCAGCCCTCGACCCTGACCGGCTCGATCGGCGTCTATGGCGGCAAATTCGTGCTGGCCGATGCGCTGGGCCGGTTCGGCGTCGACATGCGAAGCCTGTCTGTGGGTGGTGACTATGCCGACGCCTTCTCGCCGGCGCAGGCGTTCACCCCGGCGCAGCGCGCGGCTTACGCGGCCCAGATCGATCGCACCTATGAAGAGTTCATCGCCCGCGTCGCGGCGGGTCGTCGTCTGCCGCCCGCCCGGGTGCGCGAGATCGCCCGTGGCCGCGTCTGGACCGGTGCCCAGGCCCGGGAGATCGGCCTCGTCGATCAGCTGGGCGGCCTTGAGGAGGCCATCGCCAAGGCCCGCGAGCTGGCCCGTATTCCGGCCGGGGAATCGGTGCGGTTCAAACGCTATCCGGAAGTCAGCTCGCCTTTCGAAGCCCTGTCGCAGGCGTTCGGCGTCTCGGGCGAGGCGGCACGGGTTCTGGTGGGGATCGGCGGGGTTATGAATGACCCGGCGGCCGAGGCGACTGTTCGCCGCATCCAGACCGAGCGGGCCCGGGCCTCCGGCGCATCGGTGCTGGCGGAACAGCCCTATTGAGGCGGAACACTCGCCTGTGAAGGGTCCGGTCATTGACCGTTCATCTGTCCGGCCCGACATTGGGGTTCGACGTTGTTCCAGGCGTCTGCGAAGGTAACCCGATGAACCAGTCCGATCGTCTGATCTTCGGCCCGTCAGCGCGCCGTCCGGCAAACGGACTGCTCGCGCCGTTCATGTGGCTGGGTGGCGTGATCGCAACCCTGCTCGCCATGACGGTGGGTGCCGTGCTGGCGGTGATTACGGCGGTCGCCGTGGCGGTGATCGCCCTGTTCGCCGCCGTTCTGGTCTTCTTCGCCGGCCTGGCCATGCGCGCGCGCCGCAAGGCCGCCGTCCGGGCCCGTCGGGCCGACGACGTGATCGAGGCGCACAAGGTCGACGGCGCCTGGGTCGCCTATGGCTGGGAGCGGCCCGGCCGGTAAGCGCGCCGTGCTCAGCGTCAAGGACGTCCCGTCCCCCAATTTCAACGCCCGGCGCGGCCCACCGGACATGCTGGTGCTGCACTATACCGGCATGCGCACGGCCGATGAGGCGGTTGCCCGGCTGTGCGATCCTGAAGCCCAGGTCTCGGCCCACTATGTGGTCGATGAAGACGGCGCGATCCTGCGGCTGGTGGCCGAGGAGCGCCGCGCCTGGCATGCCGGCAAGGGGGCCTGGCAAGGCGAGACCGACTGCAACGCCGCCTCCATCGGTATCGAGATCGTCAACCCGGGCCATGAGTTCGGCTATCGCGACTTCCCCGAGGTCCAGATCGATGCGGTGATCAGACTGATCAACGACATCCGCACCCGCTGGACCATTCCCGACGCCCGTATCATCGGTCATTCGGACCTGGCACCGGAGCGGAAGCAGGATCCCGGCGAGCGGTTTCCGTGGAAGCGGCTGGCCGCGATCGGCCACGGCCTGTGGTTCGAGCCGGCGCCGGAGCGGATCGCGGCGCTGGGCGTGCCCCTGGGCGTCGGTGACGAGGGGCTGGGGGTGATCGTCCTGCGCGCCGGCCTGCACCGGCTGGGCTATGCCCTGACGCCGGGCGGGACCTATGACGAGGCGACCCGGCTGACCGTCGAGGCCTTCCAGCGCCACTGGCGGCCGGGGCAGGTGGACGGGGTAGCGGACGGCGAGACGCGGGCGACCCTGATGGGGGTGCTCCAGCTGGCGACGGCGGAGAGTGTGACCGGGGTGTTGAACTAGGGGTTGGGGGTGACGATGGTCGTGGTAACCGAGTGAGAATAGCTTGCCACTCTGTCCCCGATCAAAAAGGAGAATGAATGATCCCGTTTATCGGGAACAAGCTGGCGCTCACAAATGCGGTCCGGGCTCGCAGAAAAGCAACCGCCCACGAAGCTTGCCTCGCCCGGATTCCTCAGACGTGCGCCCGGTCCTGATAGGGCCCAAAGACGCGAAGAATCCGAACCTGTCGAAGACCATCATCGACCTGGTAAACGATAAGATAGCCTTCGACGACCCGTTCCCTTGCGCCCTCATGTCGACTGGCCGGCCAACGTTCCGGTGAGAACTGGAGTTCGGCGAGGGCTCGACTAATACGCGCAATCTTCAGTCGAGCCCTCAGGCCGCTGCCAGGTTGGCTGAGCCAGCGCCGCAAGGCCAGAAGGTCGA
>Ga0114981_10000139_pt1 | contig 41771 bp, 35 predicted proteins | sample S_140806_MF_Meta_FD_87028 | JGI IMG/M metagenome (GOLD analysis project Ga0114981, IMG submission 87028) | Freshwater microbial communities from Lake Simoncouche, Canada to study carbon cycling - S_140806_MF_MetaG | ecosystem: Environmental > Aquatic > Freshwater > Lake | place: Lake...
ATTAAAATCATTCCTGCACTTTCAACTCCCTTGATAGCGCGAGGGGCGAGGTTGGCGAGAAACAGTACATGCTTGCCTACTGCATCTTCAGGTGCATAGTGCTCGGCGATACCCGACACAACGGTCCGTTTATCAACCCCGGTATCGATCGTAAGCTTGAGCAGTTTTTTTGTTTTAGGAACGGCTTCGGCTGCAAGCACTTTCACAATGCGCAAGTCCAACTTTTGAAACGTTTCAAAGTCGATTGTCTCTTTGATGGGTTCTACCACAGCACTGTTTTGCGCTTGTCGCTGAGCGAGTTTTTCTACTTGCACAGCTACTACGTCATCGGTTATCTTTTCAAATAGTATGGGCAATTGACCAATCGTATGGCCCGTGCTTATTTGTTCAGCTTGCAACACACCATCCCATGAAAGCGGTTTCACCTGTAGAGCATCCATGATTTTGGTGGCGGTGAAAGGTAAAAATGGACTCAGTGCTGCAGCTGCATCGGCAACCATGTTGAGGCATGCATGAAGAATGCGGGCCGTTGCTGCGGCGTCTGTCTTCATCAGCTTCCAGGGTTCTGTTTCGGTGAGTAGCTTGTTCCCTGCACGCGCAATGTTCATGGCCTCAGCAAGTGCTTCGCGGAACTTGAATTGTTCAATTGCCTTACCCACGGCTTCGTATGCCCTACGTGCTTCTGTTGCTGCTGCCAATTCTGCATCGGAAGCAGCGCCTTCCAATGCGGGCACAACACCATTGTAATATTTATGCATGAGCACAAACACGCGGTTCACGTAGTTGCCAAGAATATCGGCTAGCTCGTTGTTCACACGCTCGCGGAAGTCGGTCCAGGTGAACTCACTGTCCTTTTGCTCAGGCATGATGGAGCAGAGCACATAACGCATCTCATCCTGACGGCCCTTGAAGTCTTCCAGGTATTCATGCAACCACACGGCCCAGTTTCGGGAAGTCGAAATTTTATCGCCCTCCAAATTCATGAATTCGTTGGCAGGCACATTATACGGAAGAATGAAATCGCCGTGCTCCTTTAAGATGATCGGGAAAATGATGCAGTGAAATACGATGTTGTCTTTACCGATGAAATGAATGAGGCGTGAGTCGTCGCTCTTCCAGTAATCCTCCCAGTTCTTTCCGTTTTTATCGGCCCACACTTTCGTGTTGGTGATATAGCCAATTGGAGCGTCGAGCCACACATACAGCACCTTGCCGTCGGCACCTGCCACCGGCACGGGTACACCCCAATCCAGATCGCGCGTCATGGCGCGGCTTTGCAAACCGCCATCCACCCAACTCATGCATTGACCAACCACGTGCGCCTTCCATTCTTTCGGGTCGTGGTGCAATTTTCCTTGAAATTCTCCTTTGCCGATGTAATCGCGTATCCACGATTCATGGTGCGCCATGGGTAAATACCAGTGCGAGGTTTCTTTTAGCACAGGCTTACTGCCGCTCAAGGTCGATTTCGGGTCAATCAGTTCAAGCGGGCTCAGTGAGCGACCACACTTCTCGCATTGGTCGCCATAGGCTTTGTCGCTCGAACAGTTGGGGCATGTGCCTATTATGTAACGATCGGCCAAAAACTGACCTGCTTCCTCATCGTAATACTGCTGTGAGGTTTCTACTTCAAAACTGCCTTTAGCCTCGAGTTTTTTGAAGACGGCTTGCGACATCTCCTTGTGCTCTTCGGAAGAAGTACGGTGGTAAATGTCGAACGAAATACCAAAGTCGGCGAAAGCATTCTTCATCAATTCGTGGTAATAATCCACGATTTCACGAGGTGTTTTTCCTTCTTTTTTAGCACGAAGTGTGATGGCGGCTCCGTGCTCATCGCTGCCGCAAATGAATGCAACGTCTTTGTCTTTCAGACGAAGGTATCGCACATAAATATCGGCATTCAGATAGGCGCCGCCAATATGGCCAATGTGCAACGGGCCATTCGCGTAGGGCAGTGCGGAAGTTACGAGGTATCGTTTTGGTTCGCTCATGAAGGTGTGTTGAGAGGGACGTGTAAAACTACAGTCCGCGGTATGCTGCACGTATCGTTAGAGCGTGCAGATTTGGAGCGCAAGATAGTTTCGAGATGGTATTCAAGACTCCTCCTTTTCTAAAATCAGGCGATTGCATCGGTATCGCAGCTACAGCGCGTTGGGTAACCACCGAGCAATTGCAACCTGCCATCGATCGCTTTACCTCGTGGGGCCTCCGAGTGAAGGTTGCTCCCAATGTGCACACGCCGCACTTTCAGTTGGCGGGCAATGCCGAGCAACGAGCCGAGGGGTTGCAGTCGTTGTTGGATGATGAAGAAGTGAAAGCCGTAATCATTGCAAGAGGTGGCTATGGCACGGTGCATACCATCGACCTGCTCGATTTCTCACGCTTTGAGTCGAACCCCAAGTGGATTGCGGGTTACAGCGATATTACGGTGCTGCACACACACCTCAACAGCCGAGGCATTGCCACCATTCACTCTACCATGCCCATTTCTTTTCCGGATGCAACGGAAGAGGCAATCGAAAATCTACGGAAAGCTCTTTTTGGAGAACTCATGTCGTTCAAATCGACCGAACAGGGCTTGCTGCAGCCGGTGAGCGGCGTCGTAATGGGGGGCAACCTTTCGGTGCTCTACAGTATGCTCGGAAGCGATTCATGGCGAAAGCTATCGGATGTGATATTGTTCATAGAAGATGTTGACGAAATGCTCTATCACCTCGATCGCATGTTGTGGGGGCTCTGCCGTTCGGGCATGCTTTCCAACGTGAAAGCCATCATCTGCGGGGGGTTCACCCAAATGAAAGATAACACAAAGGCCTTCGGTTTTCCAGGTGATAACCCTTGGGGAGCCCAAGAATACGCGATTATTCAGAGCATCGCCGAAAAGCTTCAAGTGCCTGTCGCGTTTGGTTTCCCTGCCGGTCACCTGAGCGACAATCGCGCGTTTTATCTCGGTTGCAAGGCTACATTGCACAGTGAGGGTGGCTTCCCTGATTTACGCTATCAACACACCTGACCAAATAAGTTTCGAAGGAAACTGATTGTGTTAACCTGTTTTATGTCGATTTTAGCCCTTGGCAACAACAGGAATTGTCTGCTTGTAAATGAGACAGTAAGTGGCCTTTCACACCCTCGAAATAGAAGACGAATACGATTTTGAGATCATCGGTGTAAGCAGCCATGAAAAAGACTATCGCCTGGCTTGGTCGCTCAACAAAACACTGGGATGGCGCCTCGTGCGCATTGAAGATGCTGTAGTTGAAGGAAAGCGCTCCACTACGCATCATGCCCGTTTTCGTTGGACGCACCCGGTAGATCAAACCGTGTTCACATTGATCGATAACAAAACACCGGATGGCACATTCATGCCCGAATTGATTCAGTTCGATTACCTATTGAAAATCGAACAACCGTCGGAATCGGTCATGAAAAAACTACAATCCGGTTTAAGGAATACCGACTTTGTACTCGCATTTCAGCGACAAGAAGTCGACAAGTTAAAACACAAAGACATCCTGCTCGATGAGAACAGGTAACAACGCAACATGAATAAAACAAAAACAGTAGCAACCATAGGCCCTAGCAGTAGTTCGAAGGAAGTGCTCATGCAAATGATTCAAAACGGACTCGATGTAGCTCGACTCAACTTCTCACACGGAACCTATGAGGATCATCAAAAGGTGGTCGATGCCATACGCGAGATCAATAAAGAATTGGGCATAAATACCTCGATGCTGGCCGACTTGCAGGGCCCAAAACTCCGTGTTGGTGAAATGGAGAATGGCAGCGTGAATATTGTAACAGGAAACAAAATCACCATTTCAACCATCAAGCAAATAGGCACCGATAAGATTATCTACACCAACTATAAAGAATTTGCGCGCGATGTTAAAGCCGGAGAAACGGTGTTGCTTGATGATGGAAAGCTCGCCTTCCGTATTCTATCTACAAATGGTGTAGACACGGTTGAGTGTGAGATTATTCAAGGCGGACCACTCTCCTCTAAAAAAGGATTGAATTTACCCAACACAAAAGTTTCATTGCCCTCACTGTCCGAAAAGGATTTGTCGGATCTTGAGTTTGCATTGCAAAACGATATCGATTGGATAGGCTTGTCGTTTGTGCGCAACGCTCAGGACGTTATTGCCCTCAAGGAAATTATTGCCAAGGCCAACAAGCACGCGAAGGTTGTTGCCAAAATTGAGAAGCCGGAGGCGGTAGATCAAATCGACGATATCATTCGTGAAAGCGATGCGGTGATGGTAGCCCGCGGCGACTTGGGAGTTGAAATTCCGCTCGAGCGAGTGCCGCTCATCCAGAAGAAAATTGTGAAGAAGTGCGTCTCGGCAGCAAAGCCGGTAATTGTGGCCACACAAATGATGGAGAGCATGGTAACCAACATGACTCCAACACGTGCGGAGGTGACCGACGTTGCAAATGCAGTGCTCGATGGTGCCGATGCTGTAATGCTCAGCGGTGAAACTTCTGTTGGGAAATACCCCGCAGAGGCCGTTCGCATCATGAACAACATCATCACCGAAGCAGAAACGTACGGAGGCATCTATTACCATGAAGAGATGCCAAGTGATATTGATGTATCACGTTTTATGACCGACAGCGTTTGCTACAGTGCATGCCGCCTGGCTGCACGCGTCAATGCATCGGCGTTGGTCACCATGTCATTCAGCGGGTACACCGGATACCGCATTTCGAGCTGGCGTCCAAACGCCAATGTGTTCGTGTTTACGAGCAACAAGAAAATACTCACGCAGATGAGCTTGGTGTGGGGCGTTCATGCTTTCCACTACGACAAAATGGTAAGCACCGACCAAACCATTGCAGATATCCGTTTCTTCCTCAAGAAAAACAACCTGATTAAAGACGGTGAATTCATTATTCACCTCGCGTCCATGCCTATCAGTGAGCAGGGCATGACGAATATGATTAAGATTTCGAAAGTTTAGGATAATAGGGTTATAGGTATGCAGGATTGTAGGGGGCCGCTAGGCCAATCTCCCTGCAATCCTACAATCCTACAATCCTACAATCCTATTCTCGCTATCTTCGCGCACCTTTCCTCACACCCTCATGGCTCAAGTGTACCGCGAATTTAAAGGCCTGCAGTTGCCGGCAATTGCCGACGAAGTAATGGCATTCTGGGATGCTAATCGCATCTTCCAGCGCAGCATCGATGAACGCAGCGCAGACAATCCTTTTGTGTTTTACGAAGGACCACCAAGCGCCAATGGAATGCCCGGCATTCACCACGTAATGGCGCGCACCATCAAGGATATTTTTTGTCGCTATCAAACGCTCAACGGCAAGCAGGTAAAACGCAAGGCGGGATGGGATACGCATGGTTTGCCTATTGAGCTGGCGGTCGAGAAAACGCTCGGCATCACCAAAGAGGATATTGGAAAAAAAATTACGGTGGAAGAATACAACCTCGCTTGCAGAAGAGAGGTAATGAAGTATACCGATAAGTGGGAAGAACTTACGAAGGTGATGGGGTATTGGGTCGACATGACCGACCCCTACATCACATACGACAACAAGTACATCGAAAGCGTATGGTGGCTGCTGCAGCAACTCTTCAACAAAGGGCTGCTTTACAAAGGCTACACCATTCAGCCGTTTTCTCCCGCTGCCGGCACGGGTCTCAGTTCCCATGAATTGAACCAGCCGGGTTGCTACAAAAATGTGAAGGATACATCGGCGGTGGCCATGTTTGAAGTGAAGGAAACGTCGCTTCAGCCTCTACGGGCATCAGGTATTCCAACATTCATTCTCGCTTGGACCACCACGCCATGGACACTGCCTAGCAATACAGCGCTGGCCGTTGGAAAAAACATTGAGTATGTGTTGGTGAAAACCATCAATCATTACTCAGGATCTTCCATGCAGGTTGTATTGGCAAAGGATCTAATGGGTAAATACTTCACACCAACGCAAGCAGAGTTGAAGTTCGCAGACTACAAAGCCGGCGACAAGCAGGTGCCATACGAAGTACTTGCTTCATTCAAAGGTTCTGATTTGGAAGGTACGCGCTACCACCAATTACTTCCGTTCGTTCAACCCGAAGGCGATGCGTTTCGTGTCATCATCGGAGACTTCGTAACGACCGAAGACGGAACCGGTATCGTGCACATTGCGCCTTCATTTGGTGCGGATGACTTCCGAGTTGCCAAACAAAATGGAATCGATTCACTCACGTTAGTGGATCGTCGCGGTCGATTCTTGCCGGAGGTGAGCGACGGGGTTTTCTTGTATGGCGAAGAATTCGTGAAAGAAGATTACAACTCCGATACAGAGAAGGCTTCGGAGCTTGAACGCCAAAAGACAAGCCTTGCAGGATTCATCAAGGACACTTCGAAACTCAATTACCTGAGTGTCGATGAGCGTATTTGCCTCAAGCTGCAAAACGAAAACAAACTCTTCAAGAAAGAGAAATACGAGCACAACTACCCCCATTGTTGGCGCACCGATAAGCCGGTGTTGTACTATCCGCTCGACTCATGGTTTATCAAAATTCCGGAGGTACGCGAACGAATGGTGCAGCTCAACAACACCATTCATTGGAAGCCTGAGTCAACGGGTACGGGAAGGTTTGGCAATTGGCTTGAAAATGCCAACGATTGGAATTTATCGCGGTCGCGTTTTTGGGGAATCCCACTGCCTATCTGGCGCACAGAGGATGGCTCAGAAGCGATGTGCATAGGCAGTGCGGAGCAACTCAAAATGGAGATTGAGAAAAGCATTGCCAAAGGATTGATGACGTCAAATCCGCTGGCAGATTTCGTTTCTGGCGACAATAGCAAGGAGAACTATGGGCGATTCGACCTGCATAAACCATACGCCGATGATATTGTGCTCGTTTCGGCCACCGGCCAAGCCATGCGCAGAGAATCTGACTTGATTGACGTATGGTTCGACAGTGGCGCCATGCCATATGCGCAACTGCACTATCCTTTCGAGAACAAAGAGTTGATTGATGAACGAAAAGCTTTCCCTGCCGATTATATAGCAGAGGGAGTCGATCAAACCCGCGGGTGGTTTTATACGCTGCATGCCATCGCAACCATGTGCTTCGATTCGGTAGCTTACAAAAATGTCATTTCGAATGGCCTTGTGCTCGACAAGAACGGCAACAAAATGTCGAAGCGACTGGGCAACGCGGTTGACCCTTTCAGCACCATTTCCAAGTACGGCCCTGATGCAACGCGTAGGTACATGATTACCAATGCACAGCCGTGGGATAATCTCAAGTTTGATGTCGAAGGAATTGCGGAAGTACAACGCAAGTTCTTCGGAACGCTCTACAATACCTATGGGTTTTTTGCCATTTACGCCAACATCGACCAATATGTAATTGACGGTTCGAAAACGTTGGCGTTAAGCGAACGCAGTGAACTCGATCGATGGATCATTTCTAAGCTCAACAGCCTGATACAAACGGTTACGGATTGTTTGGACGATTTCAATCCAACCACTGCAGCGCGCGAAATAGAGGAATTTGTTGACGCACATCTTTCAAATTGGTATGTGCGATTGTCGCGCAAGCGTTTTTGGCATGGCGAATTGAGCACCGACAAGCAGGCAGCATATCAAACACTGCATGAGTGCTTGGTTACGGTTGCACAGTTGGCTTCCCCATTCGCACCTTTCTTCTGCGACTGGTTGTATAGAAACCTGACGGAAACAGCGCGCAGCGCGGGTTCCATGCAGCAGGCATTGAGCTACGAATCGGTGCACCTGAGCATGCTCGTACGCGCCGATGTTTCCCGCATAGACCCTGAACTGGAAAGTCGGATGGATTTTGCACAGAAGATTTCCTCGATGGTCCTTTCCATTCGCAAGAAGGAGAATCTTCGGGTGCGCCAGCCCCTGCGTGCAATCCGAATTCCCGTGCTTCAGCAACATGATAAAGAGCGCATCGAGGCTGTTTCAGACATTATTCTGGCAGAAACGAATGTGAAGCACCTCGAATTGGTGGATGAGTCGCAGGCACGCATCGTGAAAAACCTGAAGCTCAATTTCAAGACCCTCGGCAAAAAGTGCGGCAAGCACATGAAGGCTGTTCAGGCTTTGGCCCAAGAGCGTTCGGAGGAAATCATCCAAGCGATTGAAAGCAACGGCAAATATGACGTGAGCGTGGAGGGTGAGCTAATCGAACTCATAACGGAGGATGTGGAGATTATTCCGGTTGATATTCCTGGTTGGAAAGTAGCCAACGAAGGTGCGCTCACTGTGGCGCTGGATGTAACCCTGGATGATGCACTGCGCAACGAGGGTGTTGCCCGTGAAATCGTAAACCGAGTGCAAAACCTAAGAAAAGAGGCCGGATTTGAAGTCACGGACCGGATAAATGTCAAGATTGTATCAACTGATGCAATTCGTGAAGCAGTAGCGTCAAATTCCGAATATATTCGCACTCAGATTTTAGCCGACTCCCTCGAGCTGATGGAAGCCATGGAAACAGGTTATGAAGTTGAAATAGAGGAGGGCAAATCGACTAAAATTGCACTATTCAAACTAAATTAACTCACCTACCATGGCAACAAAAAAAGTAGCCAAGAAGGCTGCCCCTAAGAAGCCTGTTAAGAAGGCTCTGGCCAAATCGAAACCGGTTAAAAAGGCTGTAGCAAAACCCATTAAGAAAGCGGCTAAGCCTGTTAAGAAGGCTGCTAAACCTGCACCTAAGAAGGCAGTTGTGAAAGTTGCTAAGAAAGTCGTTAAGAAGGCTGTACCGAAAAAGATATCAAAGCCTGTAAAAAAGGCCGTGGTAAAAAAGGCTGCTCCCAAAAAGGTAGTTGCCAAAAAAGTGGCTCCCAAAAAAGCGGCTCCTGCTAAGAAGGTTGCTAAGCCTGTGAAAAAAGTGGTGAAGGCACCGGTTAAAAAGACGGTAGCTAAGAAGCCGGTAGCTAAGAAAGTTGTTGCCAAGAAAGTCGTTGCTAAAAAGGCCGTAGTTAAAAAGTCGGTGAAACCTGCACCCAAAAAGGCGGTACAAAAACCAATTGCAAAAAAGGTTGCCCCTGTAAAAGCAGTTAAGGTAGCAGTGAAGCCGGCCGCTAAGCCACAACCGAAGCCGGTTGCAAAGCCAATCGTTAAACCAATCGCAAAGCCGGCACCACAGCCGAAGCCTGCGGCACCTGCACCTGCACCTGCGCCTAAACCGGCCCCGGCACCTGTTGTGAAAAAAGAAGAAGTAAAACCGCCAGCTCCTGCAGTGGCTCCAATAAAAAAGGAAGAGAAGAAGAGTATGATTGAAGTGCGTTATTCCGACAAAGATTTGAATGATTTTGAATCCCTCATCAAGGATAAACTGAAAGTAGCAAAATCGGATTTGGATGAGTTGAAACAATCGCTTTCTCACGAGGGTGACAATTCTACCGATGACACTGCGCCAACTTTCAAGATGATGGAGGATGGTAGTGAGACGATGAACCGTGAAGAGCTGTCACAATTGGCTGCGCGCCAGGAGAAGTTCATTGTAAACCTTGAAAATGCGCTCTTGCGTATCAAAAACAAGACATACGGTATATGTCGTGTCACCGGAAAATTGATTCCGAAGGAGCGTCTTCGCTTGGTGCCTCACGCAACCCTCAGCATCGAGGCGAAAAACATGCAATAAATCACATTTGAAAACGAAGGAGTGAAACCGCAGGCGCAAACAGCCGATGGTTTCGCTCCTTTTTTCTAAGGCATTTTGAAGAAAGCATTACTAACCATTTTTACGGTTCTCATCCTCGATCAAATTCTCAAGGTTTGGTGAAATTGAACTTTCATTACGGTGAAAGCAAGTCACTCATTCCCGGTTGGCTCGACTTGCAGTTTGTTGAGAATCCGGGTATGGCCTTCGGTTGGATGATTCCTGGAGATGCAGGTAAACTGACGCTCAGTGTATTTCGATTGATTGTTGTTTCGGGTATTGCCTGGTATCTCTATCGCCTCATCAAAGAGAAGGCGCATTGGGGTTATGTGATGTGCGTGAGCCTCATTGTTGCAGGAGCGATGGGCAATATCATCGACAGTCTAGCTTATGGTTTGATGTTCGATCGTGGTTCAACCTACGATCCTGATTTCAATGACTATACGATGTATTTTGGAAAGGCCGAGTTGAATTATGAGGGATATGCCAAACCACTCATGGGCAATGTGGTCGATATGTTTCATTTCACTGCCCGCTGGCCCTGGGGTGACCCACACACTCATACGGAGATCTTTCCCCCTATTTTCAATATCGCCGATGCGAGTATAACCGCAGGAATCATCTTGATTATGCTCTTTCAGCGCCGATTCTTTCCGAAAAAGGAAGAGCGGGGTGATCAAGAGATCGTCAATAACACAAGCGAAGCGAACAACGACCCGGCTGCATCACAGGCGGCAGAGCTTTAAGTGCAGTTCTTTCTTGAAGAAGATTTTTGTAGCCGCTTCGAAAGCGCTTGTATAGTCCGAAACGAAGAACTGATTTTCATGCTCGGTGTTCGAACACAGCAAGTGTTCTTTTTCCAAGATACCCTTGAGTTTTCGGGCAACAACCTCTGCTGAATCAAAGATCTTTACCCGACCGCCAAAGAATGCGTCGATTTCTTTTTTGATGAGCGGATAGTGGGTGCAGGCGAGCACCAGCCCATCAATGCCTTCGAGCGTTGCATTGCTCAAATATTCATTCAGCACGGCTTCACTGATGGTGTTGTTGTAAAACCCCTCCTCAATCATCGAGGCCAACAACGGAGTGGCCAGTGCAGTGAATTGCAGTTCGGGCTTGCGTCGTGCGAATTTTTCTTGATAGACTCCACTGCCAACTGTTGTTTTAGTGGCAATGATGCCCACTTTACGAATAAGGTCATCGGCTATAACCTCTTCAATCATGGGATCAATGACATTGATAACCGGCACCGATCCTTTATACGTATCACGAAGTGCCTCGTAGGCTGCAGCAGAAGCGGTGTTGCAGGCTATAACGATGGCCTTGCAGTTTTTTTCAGTCAGTAGAAACTGGGTGATGTTCACCGCGTATTCCGCAATGAGTTCTTTCGATTTATCGCCGTAGGGAAGGTGAGCGGTGTCACCAAAGTACACGAGCGATTCGTTGGGAAGCAAACGTTGTATGGCCGCTGCTACTGTCAAGCCTCCGATGCCTGAATCGAATATGCCAATGGGTCGGTCGTTGGTCATGGCCATAAAAATAAGGCCCGGAGATTATCCGAGCCTTACACGAGTCATTTATTCAATTATTTCTTTGGAGCTTCTTTCGCTTCAGCAGTGAAGTCGGGGATGCCCAACTTGGTGCATACAAGCTTGGTGATGTCGTCGCCGCCCATGTAGAGCATGGATCCCGAACCTGCATCGAAAATGTAGTTATAGCCGTTGGCTTTTGCTACTTCTTCGATGGCCTTTTTTGCTTTCTCAAGGATGGGCTCGACCTTGCGTTGTTCTTCAGCAGAGACGTCGGCACTGGCCTGTTCTTGGAAGTCGTAGATACCCTGCTCTTTCGCCTGAATTTCTTTTACCTTGGTGTCAAGGATAACCTTGGGCGCTGTCTGTTCTGATTTTTTAAAGTCCTCAATCATCTTTTCGTATTCGGAGCGCATAGCAAGCAAGGCGTCTTCATACTGTTTCTTGTAAGTGCTTAATTCGTCGTAAGCAGTTTTGTATTCGGGCATGTGCTCTACGAGCATTTGACCATTGATGTGTCCCAGTTTTTGGGCCTGTGTAGCCACCATAATTCCAAAAAAGAGGGCGGCAAGAGAAAGTTTTTTGATCATAGTGAAAATTAAATCTTGGAAATCCGGTTTCGAATTTCCGTGCCAAATGTAGGCATACTCTTTTATTTATCTTTTATCGGAACGCGTTCACCGCCTTTGGGAGGGACAGCATTTTTACCGGGTGCACCCGGTGCTTTATTGTCTGTTTTTTGTCCATCTTCGTCACCGCCTCCTTCTTCACTTCCTTCTTCGTCATCCATTGTCTCTCCGGGTTTCAATCCCATTTTCTTCAAGACTTTATCGCTGATGTCATGCTTAGGATTGGTGTAAAGCATGTTGCTGTCCGAAGCCTTGTCGAATACGACCATAAGCGCACTGGTTGAAGCTACTTCCTGAATGGCCTCATAAATCTGATCTTGTATGGGCTTCACCAATTCTTCACGCTTTTTGAAAAGCTCACCGTTAATGCCGAACTTGGACTTCTGCATGTCTTTGGCTTCTTGGCGCTTGGTTTCGATTTCCTGTTCGCGCTTCTGCTTCATTTCATCGGTGAGGAGAATTTTCTCCGCCTGCAACGATGTTTCAAGTTTTGCGATAGTCTCGTACTTGTTCTCGATGTCCTTTTGCCATTGCGAGCTGAGCTTGTTTATCTCAGCTTGGGCTTGTTGGTATTCGGGAATGTGACTCAGAATGTATTTTGAATCAACGTAAGCAAATTTTTGGGCCTGACTCAGCAAGGCTACCACAAGGAAAAAACCGGTTACAAGAAATTTCATGAAGCAAAAGGGTTTCAACAAATGAGTACGAAGGTAAGGTTTCTATAATTCTCCCATGTTCATACCGATAGAGAAGTGGAATTGACCGCGCGCCATATTGGGGTACGAGGGCAAATCGTCGAGTCTCCATCCGTAGTCAAATCCAAGTAATCCGAACATCGGTAGGAAGATGCGAAGGCCGGTGCCTGCCGAACGGTATACCTGGTAGGGGTTGAATAACCGCAAATCGCTCCAAGTATTGCCCGCTTCTGCAAAAGCCATCATGAAAATGGTAGCGCTGGGGTTGGTGGATAGGGGATAACGAAGTTCTGCGCTGTATTTCGCAATGGCGGGCGATCCTGTATTTTGGTTGGGTGAGGTAAGGGTCAAGTCGTCGTAGCCACGCAAGTTCACAATTTCGCGTCCGTCGAGCAGGAATCCGCTCAAATAAACACCTCCCAGATAGAATCGCTCGAAAGGCGTAAGGCCGAGTTGTTTGTTGTATGAGCCAATGAAACCAAGGCCAACATTGGTATGCAGCACAAACTTGCGATCCTTGTGCTTGTTCAGTGCGGTGTACCAATGCGCTGTAATCTTCATTTTGTAGTACTCCACCAACTTGAATCGCTCTCCCTGCGTCATGTTCTCATAATCGAAGGTCTTATCACCGAAACGTTCTGCAAGAAACTTATACGGAGGGGTGAGCTTGGTGGTAAAGGTGATTTGCGATCCGTAGGTTGGGTAAATGGGTTCGCTGGTGGAGCTTCGTGAAAGTGTGAAGTTGTAGGCCAGGTTGTTGGCAATACCGTTGGAGAAGTCACCGAAGAACGCGCGGTAGTTGTTCAGAATGAATTTCTGATACGAAATACCGGTATAGAGCACGAAGTAGTCGTCGGGTTTTTGCAGGCGTGTACCAATGTTGATGGCACCTCCAATTACTTTGAGCTCTTGCAGGTTAGGATTGTCGTCGCCCACGGAATAATTCTCTCTTAGAAAAGAATTGTTGTCCAAGTCGCTTTGACGAAGCTTTTTGAATTGACCGTTCGTTTGGCGAGAAATACTTGAAGACACGGTCAGCGATGTAGGTTTTTTTCCACCCAACCATGGCTCTGTGAACGAGATGTTATAGGCTTGGAAAAACGTTCCATTCGAAGAAGCGCTCAGTGACAGTCGCTGGCCATCACCTGTGGGTAAGGGGCTCCACGATTCTTTCTTGAAGAAGTTGCGCATGGAGAAGTTGGTGAAGCTGAGTTGCAACGAACCCACTACGCGGCCTCCGCCCCAACCTCCACTCAGCTGAATCTGGTCGTTGGGTTTTTCTTCGAGCACGTACTCCAGATCTACCAGCCCATCATCGGGACGCGGATTGGTGCGCACATCGAATGCTTCTTGGTTGAAATATCCCAACGAGGCTAATTCACGCTGAGTTCGAATGATGTCGCTGCGGTTGAACAACTCTCCCGGACGAGTGCGTATCTCGCGGAAAATAACGTGGTCGTTGGTTTTCGTGTTCCCACTAATGTTTATTCTTCCAATCCGGAATTGCTTCCCTTCATTCATGCGCACCTCTATGTCGATGCTGTCGGGCTCAATAAGTGTTTCCACCGGAAAGGCATAAAACGCCAAATAACCATCGTCGGTATAGAGCGATGAAAGGTCAATGCCCTGCGGGTTGAAGTTGAGCCTTGTTTCCAGCAACTCCAGGTTGTAAATATCTCCGCGTCGAATATTGAGAACGCTGTCGAGTCGGCCGGTGGTGTATTTCGTGTTTCCTACGAAATTGATATTTCGAAAGTAGAACCGTTTGTCCTCTTCAATTTTCATGTAGATGCCAACGCGCTCACTGTTTATCGTGTACACAGAGTCGTATGCAATCTTGGCGTTTCGGAAGCCTTTCTTGTTGTATTTGGCAATGATTTTTTGCTTGTCTTCTTCGTATTTCTCCTCCATGAATTTTGAGGATTTGAATACGCGCGACCAGTCGCGTTCTTTCGTGTCTTTCATGGTGCGTTTAATGGCACTCACGCTCATAACGGGTCTCATTTTTCTTCCTTTCAGAAATAGAATGTCACGCTTCTCCTGGGCTATTCCGGCTCCTTCAATAACAATCTCCTCGATTTTTACTCGGTCTCCTTTGTTGACGTCAAACTCCAGTATCACGCCGTTTTGAAGCGTTGGGTCTTCTCGCTCCGACACTTTTATCGTGGCGGCGTAGTAGCCCTTGTCGATGTAATAGTCTTTTATGGTTTTGATGGAGTTGTTCTTGACGTTGTCGGTGCTGATTGTCATCGTACGCAAATCAAGTTTTTCGCGCAGATTGTCGGACTCTGATTTCTTAACTCCGTTGATGACGTATTTGGTCATGCGGGGTGATTCTTTCAGGCTTATGACCAAGTAGACGTCGTTGCCGCGGAACTCGGCGGCATAAATTCCGATGTCGGTGAAAAGGCGTTGTTTCCAGAGCTTGCGCACGGCATCGCTGATAGCATCGCCGGGTATTGCTACCTCATCGCCCTCTTGCAATCCGCTAAATAGCTTGATGGCTTGCACGTCGGTGTATTGTGCTCCTGAAACGGTAATGCCCGCGATTTTGTAGTTGAGCGGAGCCGCATAATCAACCTGATTTCCGATTACAGTTTGCCCTTCAACTGTTTGCGCAACAGCAATGAAGAGCATTGCGATAAAGAGCCTACAGGTGCGCAACCACATGGTGTTGAAATGCATAACCGAACCTAGTGCTTGTGTTGTGCTAATGCGATGCTTCATGGGTAGGGTTTGCAGAAATGGTTTCAGCGGCAATTTGCTCCGATGTTTTACCGAAACGACGCTCGCGCGACTGGAAGTCAACAAGAGCTGCGAAAAAATCCTCTTCCCGGAAGTCGGGCCAGAGCGTGTCAGTGAAGTAAAGCTCAGCGTAGGCAATCTGCCAAAGCAAGAAATTGCTGATGCGCGCTTCGCCACTGGTTCGAATGAGTAATTCCGGATCCGGGAAAGCAGCAGTTGAGAGTTTGCTTGCAAAGACGTCGTCGGTGATGGCTTCAGCGCGAATGCCTTCCGCAACAATTTGTTTTACGGCGTTGGTTATTTCCCAGCGGGCACTGTAGTTCAAGGCAAGTATCAAATTCACTCTGCTATGACCTGCTGTGTGAGCCATTGCGCGTTTGAGCTCGCTGTGGCAATCTTCCGGCAGTCTTTCAAGGTCACCAATGGCGTGAAGGCGCACTTGGTTCTCGTCGAGCTCGGGCAACTCGCCAACGATGGTGTGCACCAACAAATTCATGAGTGCATCCACTTCTTCTTTCGGACGGTTCCAGTTCTCGGTCGAGAATGCATACAGCGTGAGGTATTCAACACCGCTGCGGGTGGCGGCTTTCAATGCAGCACGAACCGACTCCACTCCATGGGAATGTCCGAAAATGCGCTCTTTTCCTTGGCTTTTAGCCCAACGGCCATTGCCATCCATGATGATGGCTACGTGACGAGGTACGCGGGTTTTGTCGATTTGGTCCAATAAACTCATGCAGTCCTTCCACGGAACATGCGTTCCGCGACGCGCAAATTTACGAGGTTATGCCCCCTTTTCCGACTCCTAAAAAAGGTTGAAAAGTGAAGTTATTGACTATTCATGCTCCCAGCAAGTGGTCGCTTTTCGGTCGAGGCGAATGTTGAGCGACACCATCGAGAAAAAGTAGTAGTCTTTTCGGCCTGAATCGCCGCGTTGCAAGCCTCCATTGTTGTTGCCTGCTGTGTTGGGTATTTCTTTTTCGATGCTTCTGTCGGAGAGCACAGCCGCTAACTCTCCGTTGAGGTCCGCAAGCAAACCGGGGTCAACATATTTGCCTGAAATGTCATCGAAATAGTCGGTCCATGTTTTTCGCACTCCCCATTCGATACTCAATCCGAAAATGGCGAATAGGTTGGTTTTTATGCCTGCTCCAAAGGGTACCGAAAACATGGTAGTCTTGTATTTTTCTGCACCAAACTCAGTGCCTTGCCCCTCGGTGCCCAGTGGCTGGAGTTCGTACCAGGTGCCACGGTATTGGGCCATGGGGCGCATTCGGTAATAGGCCAAACCTCCAAATAAGTAAGGGGAAACAGGAAACTTACGGTTGCCAAGTTGGTAGTTGAAGAAGTTCAATTCGCCCTGCACACTTCCTTCAATAACCTGATTGCGAAAACTCAGGTTGCGATTGCGAATCCAGGGGTCATCACTGTCAGAATCCCATGCTTCCACCACATGGTAAAGCACACTGGTTTTCATGGTCCACCTGCGATTGAAGTTGTTTCTGAAAGAGATGCCTCCGCCGCTTTTCAATCGTGTGCCGAAATGCTTGTAGGGATTAACCTCGCCGAGGTAATAGCTCGTTCCGTAGAGCAGGCCTACGTCTTTGCTGCGCTCGAATTTGTTTTTTTGAGCGAACAACGGCAAGGCCAATGCTATAAAGAGCAAGGTGATAATTGGTTTCACAGCTATGGCAACGCGTGGTTGTTTCATCTATTGCCTTTCTACGGAGGGTCTTTTAAAAAGGTTCCTTGTTAAGTGCGTTTGCTTCGCGCATCATGACCCCAGCCCATTTTTTGGCGAATGGTATTGAAAAAGCCGTGGCCCGATAAACTAACCAAATGAAATTCGAAATTGGCCCGGGTCAGATCAATGATGGTTTCATTGTCTACCACATACGATCGACTGTCGAGCGTGAGCGTGAAATGCGGTTCACGGCCCTCAGCGCGAAGAGATACCTTGCCGGTATTGGGCAATACAAATGGCCGAACGTTCAGGTTGTGTGGTGCAATTGGGGTAAGTATCACATTGTTGCTTTCAGGCAGTACAATAGGCCCTCCGCAACTGAGCGAATACGCGGTGGAACCGGTTGGGGTAGCAACTATAAGTCCATCGGCCCAATAGGTGCTCATGAATTGGTCGTTTACGTACGCATGAATGGTTATCATGCTACTGCGCTGCTTGTTCGTGATGGTCACGTCATTCAACGCATAAGGAAATTCACCAAAGTCTTGCTGAGCGCTTTTTACTTCAATCAATGAGCGCTTGTCGAGGGTGAAGTCCTGGTTTACGAGCGCTTCAATGGCTTGGTCGACGTCGTTGCCAGAAACGGGCGACAGAAAGCCGAGGCGGCCAGTGTTGATGCCCAATACAGGGATGCGCGTGTCACGTATGATAGCCGCGGTTTCCAGCAAGGTGCCATCGCCACCCACACTGAGCAAAAATGAAACACCCTGCAGGTCCTCTGTTGTGCGAAAAATTTCGATTGTGCTGGGCAGTGTGACCTTTTGGGTCAGAAACAGATAGAATTTTTCATGAACCACTATCCCGATGCCCCGGCGCACCATGGAGTCTAATAGCTTTTCTATGCTATCAGTAAACTCTTCGTCGAAACGTTTTCCGTAGAGGGCAATTTTCACTTCCAGTCGGTTTGGTTTGCAAATAAACAAAGAAGCCATTCGCATTTCACGAATGGCTTCAATAGATTTTCAACCTGTGCTCGGAGGGTGCTAGATATTTAGGATTCGCATCAACTCATCGTATCGTTTGCGCATGTCTTCTGTGTAGGCCGATTCCTGATAGGTGGCTTTCACAGTGTAGCCGAAGCGCTCGAAACTGCTGATGATTGCATTCAAATCGGGCTGATTTATTTTGATGTTGACTTCGATTTTACCGCCTTCCCCTGGACTCAGTGAAATACTCAGTATTTTGGAATTGTTTTCTTCGATGATTCGTGAAATTTGCTGCATACTGTAGTCTTTGTCCCACATCTCGAGAACGATTATACCGCCTCGTTGATTGGCTCCCTGCATCTCGGCTATTTGCTCAATCAAATCTTCAAGCCGTATTGCACCGAGATAGTTGTTTTCAGCGTCGACAACCGGCACAATGCTAATATGATGCTCACTCGCAATTTTTAGAATATCGAAAATATGAGCATCGGGCAACACCTGCGCGCGCAGCAAAGGAAGCCCACTTGGATTGCCGTGTAGGCTTTCCAGGTCCATCAGGGCGTCTTCGGCAATCAACCCCAAGAGTTTCCCGTTTTCAACCACGGGTAAATGCGATATGCGAAACTGATCCATCAGGTCGAGAGCGTTCATAGGCTCATCGTTGGCGCTGAGGGAAGGAATTTCTGAGCTGAGCAATTTGCGTGAAGTAATCACGGGCGTAGTATTAAAGGGTTATTGATGGGTTAAACCACCGCATTGTGGTAAAAGTTGCACAATTCGGGCGCAAACTTCCTCAAAGTTTGCTAATTTATTCACAGGGCAAGGATAAAGTTGAGGAATGTCCTTGTGCTAGCGAAAGGAGTTTGTTTTGCTTCCTCTTTCTTTGCACCCAATTGAGAGCAATGACAAAACTGAGTGTCAACATTAACAAAATTGCCACCTTGCGAAATGCACGTGGAGGCAGTGTTCCCGACGTTATCGAGGCTGCAAGGCGTATTGAGCAATACGGTGCCGATGGAATAACAGTGCATCCGCGGCCCGATGAACGCCACATCCGCCGAACCGATGTGTATGAGTTGAAGAAGGCTGTAACTACCGAGTTCAATATCGAAGGCTATCCATCCGAAGATTTTATGTCGATGGTGTTGGACGTGCGTCCGCATCAAGTAACGCTGGTACCCGATCCACCCGATGCAATCACTTCGAACGCCGGTTGGGATGTAGTGGGCCATGGTGATTTCTTGCGTCAGATCGTATCAAGGCTGAAGGCTGCCGGCATAAGGGTAAGTATTTTTCTGAATGCAGAGCCACAGCTGGTGGCACCGGCTGCTGCCACGGGCACCGATCGAATTGAATTGTACACCGAGTCATATGCCGTGGGATATCCATTGAACAAAGAGGAAGCGGTTCGCCCATTCGTTGCTACGGCCTTAGCGGCGCAAGAACATGGACTCGGGCTAAACGCCGGCCACGATTTGTCGTTTGAAAACCTACATTATTTTGCTTCTCAAGTTCCCGGCTTGCTTGAGGTGTCCATCGGTCATGCGCTCATTAGCGATGCACTCTATTGGGGCCTAGAAAACACCGTAAGCCTCTATAAACGAGAATTGCAGACGGTATGAAGCTTTTTCACCGAACCTTGGGCGAGGGCCCGCCACTCGTTATATTACACGGTTTGTTTGGCAGCTCCGACAACTGGCAAACACACGCCCGCGTTTTTTCAAATACCCATACCGTTTACCTGGTCGACCAACGCAACCACGGCCATTCTCCGCACCACCATGTGATGGATTATGACGCGATGGCGAACGACTTATTTGAACTCATCGCAGAGTTGGGACTACGCGATGTGCAGCTTATTGGCCACTCTATGGGGGGTAAAACCGTTATGCGATTTGCTCAGCAATATGGTTTTCTGATCGACCGAATGGTGGTGGCCGATATGGGTGTTAAGAAGTATCCTTCGCACCACGATCAGGTTTTCAAAGGGCTGTTTGAGGTCGATGTAGCTCATTGCCCAACCCGGAAGGAAGCAGAAACGCGCCTTTCCAGGCATGTTTCCGACCAAGGTACCTTGCAGTTTCTGCTGAAAAATCTGTACTGGAAGGAACCGGGCTTACTCGACTGGAGGTTCAACTTGGAGGTCATCTTCAGCGAACGCGCAGAGCTCATGGCTGCTTTGCCTGAAGACCGCATCGATACACCGGCACTTTTTCTCACCGGAGGGAAGAGTCATTATGTGCCGGAAAGTGATTATGATTCTATTCGCAATCTTGCAGTGCATGCACAATTTGAACGCATGGAGCATGCAGGTCATTGGCTGCATGCGGAAGATCCGGAGGGTTTCATAGCGCGGTGCATGCACTATTTTATGTCATGAGTTTTCACGAAGCGCATTAGGTGTGTACATTTGCCCTGTATACCGAATCCCTATGAACAACGACAAAAAGATACTTGTACCAACTGATTTTACGAAAGTTAGCGACACAGCAATTGAGCATGCCTTGTTGGTGGCAAGCACTATCAAAGCGTCGATCCACGTAATGCACGTTGTGGATAACAAGAAGCATATCGCAGAGGCTAGATTAAAGCTGGAAGCACTGCGTGAGCGCGTGAAGCGTGAGAATAATGTCGAGATTGGAGTGATTGCCCGAATAGGAAGTGTTTTCGAAGACATCGATAAAGTAGCTGTTGAAATCGAGGCAAACCTCATCATCATGGGAACGCACGGTATGCGAGGCATGCAATTCCTGACTGGCAGCCGTGCGCTGAAAATTGTAACAGAAAGCTCTGTTCCTTTCATTGTTGTGCAAGAGCGCGACATTCGTGAACACGGATACCGCAAGCTTGTGGTGCCACTCGATTTGCACAAGGAAACGAAGCAGAAGTTGAGTTTGGTTGCCGATATGGCGAAGTATTTCGGCTCTGAGGTTCATTTGATTTCACCGGGAGAAACCGACGAATTTTTGCGTAATCAACTGGAGCGCAACATCATTTTCGCAAAAGAATATCTGGAAGAAAAGGGAATTCCTTACGAAGTAGAAATTACAGAAAATAAATCGGACGATTTTGTGCGTGATCTGTTGAAGTACGCTGCAGGTATCGACGCCGATTTGGTGTGTATCATGAATTTCTACGACAATAGCATCATGAGTTTCTTCAGCAGTAATTATGAGCAACAAGTAATTACTAACGAAGCTCAGATTCCGGTGCTATGTGTGAATCCGGTTGACACCTATGTGGTAGACCGTGCGATTTTCACGCACTAGTGATCAACGTGTTTTTCGATGAACTTGATGAATTCGCCCGCGATGTCTTTTTGCGTAGCGCCTTCTATTCCTTCGAGTCCGGGCGATGAGTTTACTTCAATGATGAGTGGTCCGCGATCGCTCTGCAACAAGTCTACACCCGCTATTCCGAGTCCAAGTGCCTTTGCTGCTTTAATGGCTGCAATCTCTTCCTGACGCGAAAGAGTTATAACTTCTGCTGTGCCACCTCGGTGGAGGTTCGATCGGAATTCACCTTCTTTCGCTTGTCGTTTCATTGCGCCTACCACTTGTCCGTCAATTACAAACGCACGAATGTCGGCGCCTTTTGCTTCACGTATGAATTCCTGAACAATCACCCTTGCTTTGAGACCGTTGAAGGCTTCCATAACACTGATGGCTGCTTTGTCGTTGTCGGCAAGCACCACACCCAAGCCTTGTGTTCCTTCTAGGAGTTTAATCACGACAGGAGTGCCGCCTACTTCGGCCAAAATTTTATCTACGTCTTTGGAGTAGTTGCTGAAAACTGTTTTGGGTAAACCAAGACCTGCGCGCGAAAGAATTTGCATGCTGCGCAGCTTGTCGCGCGAGCGTACCAAGGCTTGCGACTCAACTGCACTGAAAACGTGCATCATTTCAAACTGACGAACAACTGCCGTTCCGTAGAACGTTACTGAAGCTCCTATGCGCGGAATCACAGCATGCACATTCGTTATTTCTTCACCCTTATAAATGACTTTGGGTTTTTTCTTTTCAATTACCAGATTGCATTTCAAGTGGTCAAGCACACGCACGTTATGCCCGTGTTGCTCGCCTGCTTCAACGAGGCGACGGGTGCTGTAAAGTTTCGGGTCGCGAGAGAGGATTACGATGTTCATGCAGTAATAAGTTGCGTTGCAAGGTAACAACGGTGGTAGTTAGCCATGTGTTAAAGATGCGTGAATATTATGAGAAAAGGGAATAATACGTTTGCAGGTGCTTGGGGTCGTTGGCATGCGCACTTCCAAATGTGCGGGCTGCCTTGCTCCATACCTCGTATTCTTCTTGGGGCATACTATGGCATAGACGCAATACATCAGAGAAGGGTTGTGCATCCAACGGCAAATCCCACCCTGCGTGCTCAATGGTCAAATTGCGCCACGGTGTGCGGTCGCTCACTATAACGGGTTTGCCATGTTGCAACGCCTCGGCAATGGCGTGTCCAAAGTTTTCACCCCACGTTGCCATGTAAAAGAAATGGGCGTGTTCGAGGGCGGTCGGTATTTCTTCGGGGGCTATTTCACCCGGAAATGAAATAACTGCACCTGCTATTTGTGTAGCCAACTCCTTGCATTCATTCAAGTATGCCTGATCTTGTTGAGTGCCATAAAAAACACATTCAACACCTGAATGCAAACCGGAAGATTTTAAAAACAGGAGCGCCTCGCGAATGCCTTTCTCCGCGCTTATTCGGGCAATGCTCACCAGTCGCAACTGACCGCTTTGTTTTTGCGCAACTGCGCTGTTTGTTGTTATAACAGATGCCAGGTTTGGCGCAATGAATACGCTGCTTGCTTGGCCATAATGGTGTTTTATTTCTTGCTCTTCCTGCTCGTTAGTTGCATGCCAGCGAATGTTTTTAAACCAACCGAGCCAGCGCGAAAGCAATAGAAATACTTTTTTCTTTTTTGCCTTGATGGAAAGGGCGCCGGGTTTTAGCATACCGCGTGGAGCCAGCACACAACGCTCTGCAAGCCCCATTGAACGAGCAATGCGAAGCGGTTGTATGGTGAACGTGGGCGAAAAAAGAGAATTGAAATAGATGAAGTCGAAGGACTGTTGCTGCAGAAGTTGCTTGATGAATAGCGACGTTACATCTGCTTCATGCATGTAGCATACCTGAACGTTTTCACGGTGTTGAGTCCAAACGCCGGCTGCAATGCCCGAATAGGGTTGCGTGCTGTGGTGATCGGTAATGCGAGTTACAATCCAAAAATCGAATTCAAGACTATGCACCAAATTGGCCAACGATCGAATTGGGCCGCCGGCCTTGTATCCGGGCAAGAACCAATCGCTGAAAACGAGTATTTTTTTTCTAGTGTGCATCGTGCTGTTTTACCCAATGCCCCAATACTACCAGAGGCCAAATGCGCGACCAGGTAATACGCTTATCGCCCGCCAAGAAACGTTTCCATAAATCAAGTACCTCATCGTGGTGAAGTGCTTCTACTTGACGCAGCGCGCCAAGCTGTTCTTCGCAAAAGGATTTTAATTCATTGCGCATCCAAACTGCCCATGGAAATGTAAAGCCCATTTTCGGTCGATCAATGATTTCGCGCGGAATCAAATCGCCAACAGAGGCGGTAAGCAATTCTTTCGGTGTATGCGGAAACTTGTACGAGTCACCAACTCCTAGCACAAACTCAATCAGTCGATGATCGAGAAAAGGAACACGTATTTCTAGTGCATGCGCCATGCTCATTTGGTCGGCATCGCGCAGCAATACATTCTGCATGTAGGTTGAAATTTCAAGCACGCTCACTTTGGAGAGTGTTGGGAGGCGTGTGCCGCTCACAGCTTGAGCCAACAACTCGACGCTGTTCGATTCGAGTGAGGTTGTTTTGAGCAAACGGGTTACCTCGTTGTCGTATAGCACCTGTCGGGTAAGCGGGTAAAAATGCGCTAGGTCTATGCGCTCCTGAGCCAGCGCTGCTGCCAGTTTTTCGGTTGCGGCCGATGGCTTCAACGTGCGCAGCAGAGAGCCGATATTTTTTCGCAGATGAAACGGCATTCGATTGATCCATTGTTTCGTTTCGAGCGCTTTCATACGTCGAAAAACATCGTAGCCCGCAAAAACCTCATCGCCTCCTAAGCCACTGAGCGCCATTTTCACTCCGGCATCACGTGTTGCTTTCGAAACAACATACGTATTGGGACCATCGCCGCTTGGATGATCCATTGCCATCAAGGCTTCCGGAACCATTTTCAGAAAATGTTCGGCACTGAGTTGAATTGCTGTGTGGCGGGTATTGAAGCGTTTCGCGATGAGCTCGGAGTAAGGGCTTTCATCGTAGGCTTGCTCCTGGAACGTAATGGAAAAGGTGTTTACAGGATGCGACGAGGTGCGGCTCATAAGGCCTACTACGATGCTCGAATCGATGCCTCCTGAAAGGAATGCACCAAAAGGTACATCAGCTCTCATGCGCAACTCTACGCTGGAGGAGAGTAGGTCATGAATGCGTCTGTGAACACTCTCTTTCGACTCGCTTCCATCGAGTTTCACACGGCTGTCGGTAAGATCCCACCAGCGTTCGGTTTGAACGCCTTTGCTGCTGATGATCATGCTGTGCCCCGGCATCAGCATGTGCACACCGTCGATAATGGTTTGCGGTGCGTGCACCGTTTGATAACGCAAATAGTCGGCGAGTGCATTGCTGTGAATTCGCCGTTCTATCCAACCGGTCGATAGCACTGCACGAATTTCAGAGGCGAACACGAGGCCTTGCGCTGTTTCGGCGTAGTAAAGCGGTTTAACTCCCAGTCGATCGCGCGCGATGATGAGTTGTTCTTGCTTTTCATCCCAAAGTGCAAATGCGAACATGCCAAAGAAGTGGTGCACGCAATCGATGCCCCATTTCTTGTATGCAGCCAGTATTACTTCCGTGTCGGTTTGTGTTGAAAATGTATGCGTGCTTTCCAGCTCTTTGCGAAGCTCGAGGTAGTTGTAGATTTCTCCATTGAACACAATTACCAGTGCGCCATTGTCAATTTGAAACGGTTGGTTGCCGGCTTCCGAAGTGTCAATGATGGAAAGTCGGCGATGTCCGAGCACACACTGGTTGTTTGACCACATGCCTTCTGCATCGGGCCCCCGATGTGCAATAAGGCTGTTCATGGTGCGCACCTTTTTTTCGCACTCAGCTTTGTCGGTGAATCGTGCTATGCCGCTAATTCCGCACATGGATTTTTGATAATGGTTGGCAAGGTAAGCGGGGAAAGCAACATAGCCATCATATCGCTTGTAAAATGCCTTCTTTATCGCATCATACTTGCCACGCTATAGGCCCATGTTTTCGGAGTAATGCTTTGTGCCAGCACCCGACTGGCAGCTCCCATTTCCTGAAGTTGGTGTGCGTTGAGCGACATTATTTTGGCAAGAGCTTCCTTCAATGTTTCAGCGTTATTGGCTTGAAAACGAAATCCATTTTTGCCATGTTCGAGAAACGCTTCACTGGCGCCAACCGCATCGGAGAGCACAAGCGGGTAACCGGCTGCGGCAAATTCGTGTGCCACAACTCCCCATGGTTCGAAGGTGCTTGGGAGTACGAATGCATTGCCGGTTTGCATGAATTCAAGCAATGCATCGGGCTGCATAAATCCGTGGTGCATAATGTGAGGCGATTCAAGTCGTTCAGCCCATTGCGGCCCCGTTCCGATGCAATGCAATTCCCAGTTTGGAAATGATGTTTCGGCTAGTTTATGGAATTCATTAAAAAGGGGTAGAACGAATTTTTCCGGAGAATAGCGGCCGGCATAAATCAAACGGTTCTTGGTTTGTTGGTGGAGCTGCACCTGCGAAAAGCGCGAAACGTCGCACGAGTAGGCTCCGCGAACGATGTGCTTTTCAGCAAAGCCAAGCTTTCTCGCGAAAATCGCCTGTGCTGTTCCCGGCACAAAAGCGTATTCGAACAACGGCTTTAAAAAGAATCGTCCATAGATAGTTGAAAGCTGTTGTTTCAGGGAGCCGTTCCAAGCGTTATCGAAACCGAGCAAGGCCGGGCATGTTCGGCGGCGAATTGCGTTGAGGTAACCTTTGTCGAACCAGCCTCCGGTAAAGATGAGGTCGTATGAATTGTCCGCAATCATGCGGTCCAACTGATCGTTGGAGACCGTGTTTCTTGCTATCAGGCGGATGCGCTCAGAATGCTTGAACTGAAAAGGAGCATCGGCATTTACAGGATAAGCCACCACATCGGCCTGCACTCCATGCTGCTCGCAGAGTTCATCGAGACAAGCGATAAAGTAACCGGCCAATTCTTTATAAAGAACAAGAATTCTTTTCATCTTCGCTGCAAATTAACGGCAGTCTATGACGATTCAAAAGTATGAAGATTGGATGCGGCCGCAGGTAGTGGCCTTGTTCGACCTGGAGTATGCTACCGGTGCAGCACAGTTTGACACGCTATTCGGCCAGTTCTATGAGCAGGAGTTTCAGCGTACAAACTGCATTCGCATTGTAGCGCTCGATGGCGAGCGCGTTGCGGGGTTCCAGTCTTTTTTCTATTGGCCTGTAGTGATAGGCGGCAAAGAAGTTCAGTCGTATCAAAGCGGCAACTCACTGGTGCACCCCGACTATCGGGGTAAGGGCTTGTTTGGCAAAATGCTCAACTACATCCATGAGCCGGAAAGTGGTTTCAATGCGGAGCTGCTTATCGGATTTCCGGTAGAGGCATCTTACAATTCCTTCATGCGCAACGGATGGAAAAACCCATTCAATTTGCAATGGTACATCAAGCCGTTAAACCCTGTCCGTTCGTTCTTTTCGAATCCGGAAAAGCAGTTGCAAAAGGCGTGGGGTGATCGAAAGAAGAGCGACTTTAAGGCCGATCTTTCAACCGTATATGTTGCTCAGCGAACCGATTTTGATACCTATCGTTTTGCCTACGAAACGGGCGATTTCTATCGATTCACTTTTGAGTCGGATGGGAAGAAGGCGTACTTCGAATTGAAGGCACAGCGTCGCAAACGTATTATCCGGGAGTTGGTCATTGGAAAGTTTTTGGTAACGCATGCCGATCAAGACTTCATGCAACGCGCTTTGAATGCGCTCATTCGGGAGGTGAAGCGAAGTGCGAATTTCACACTGTTGTCATTCGCCGTCAATCACCACTCCACCGATTTAGTGAGTATAATTTCATCTGTGGGCATGCGTCCTATTGAAAAACGCATCTACTTTATTGTAAAGGGTCCGCTGGCCGATGCTCAGAAGGACTGGAGTAGCTGGTGGATGTACAGAAGCGATATAGATACGTGGTAATGAAGCAGCAAATCGTCCAACTTTTCAAGTCAATAGCGGGCAGCGCAGAGTATAATCTCCGTCCGTGGAAGTATGCTTCCAACGAGTTAATCGTGTTGTGCATGCATTCTACTCCTTTCGACCGAAGGGAGCAAATGGAGCGACTGCTCGATTTTATTCTGAGCCATTTTCGAGCGCTCGACCCGAAGCAATTGGCCGATTATTTCGATGGAAAACTCACCAACGGACCCTATGTCTTGTTCACCTTCGATGATGGGCTAAAGAACAACGCACATGCAGCTGAACTGCTCGAGAAACGCGATGCTCGAGCTGTATTTTTCGTTGTGCCCGACTTTGTTGATGCGGCCGATGGGGTTGATTATTATCGAAAAAACATCCGGCAGGTAATTGACCCACTGGTGGACCATGATCAGGATGATTTTTCACCCTTATCAGTCAACCAACTGAAAGCACTGCAGGAGAAAGGTCACTGCGTTGAGTCGCACACCATGTCGCATTTACTTAGAAGCAAGAGCAGCCCATCCGAAATTGAGCGCGAAGTGAGTGAAAGCAAACGTTGGCTGCAGCGCAATTTGATGTCGGAGGCAACTATGTTTTGCTCACCGATACAAACGAATTTTTCAGTAAATGCTTTCGCCAAGCGAAGGATAGATGAAGACTATCTGTATCATTTCACAACCTTTCCAGGTCTCAACGGTGAGTTGCAAAATCCACGATTAATATTCCGCAGAAACATAGAGGTGCATTGGTCTCTTGGCCAAGTTAAATATGCCCTGGGGAAAGCTGACCTTGCACGCTGGAAGGACGAAATTTCTCGGTTTCAGCGGCTTTGATTTCAGCTTTTTTGATCACCATTGCTGCTTTGTTTTGAACCGACAGGTAATAGTATAGCCATAGGAATAGCGGAAATCCGTTGAGGAAGTAGTGGCCTTGTCGAATCAAATAAACTAGAATGATAATCGCGAGTCCGTTCGACATAACCCACGTTTCGTCATCGATGGCATTCGACTTTATAATCCAACTTTTGAACAGCAACAAAATGATTACAGATAGGCCGTAGACTCCTGTTTCCGACATCAATCGAAGCAACATGGAATTGGCGTCCATTTTATTGAAGTCGATTTGCACGGCACCATCTTCCTGCGTGAGTGTATACTTATCGAATGCGGTTGGGTGCCCACCCAGGCCAGTGCCGAAAAGCGGGTGCCTTTTAAAGTTTTCCCACGCGACATGCGAATTGTTGTACAACACGAAGCTGCTGCCGTGGATGTCGTAGTCATAGATGTTATTCGTAGAATAAATTTCAATCGTTCCGTCCCATCGGTCACGGAATTCCGGAACGTTTTTGTAGGAATAACTGATGGTTACAACGAGGATGGGAATGAAAATGAGCGAATAACGAACAGTACCTAGGTTGATGAGAAGCAGGATGATGGTAAAGAAGATGGCCAAAATTCCGAGACTGGAAAAGGTCAACGGGTAAATGATTGCAATAACGATGCTTTGGAATTTGGAGATGAAGAGCGGTTTGCGTTGAAACAGGTTGTAGACTGACGTAAAAAAAGCGGGCGAAATGGAAGCCGCGAAATAGGCCGGTTCAGAAAAGACCGAACTCATTCGCACGCCCAATCCACCGTAGGTGGGGTTCCATTTATTGAATATCCACATGAAGTTATAGCCGGGCTTAAAGCCAATGGGAAATGAAATTAACTGCACTAAACCAATAAGAGTAACTACATAGGCTGAGACTAGGTATAGCCTGAATAATTCTTTTAAATCGAAATCGTAACTCTGCACCACGTAATGATAGAACAGGCAGGAGGAAAAGAATCCAATGAAAATCTTAAAGAACTGTTGGGAGGTGTTGTCACCTGTCAAGACATATAAGACGCCGGAGAAGAACAGTGGCATGAAAACCAGCACAGGCCATTTAGGAATACCAAACTTGGCAAAGAAGAATGGCATGTAGATGACGAAAATAAAATAGGCCAGGTAAAACTCAAATGGCTGCTTGAAAAACACGTATGAGAACGCGTACAAGCTAGCGAAAATGAGAAATATGGAGATTTTCCTGAACATAGTTAATCGCGAGCGTCATCGCCACTGATAACGGTGGTGAAGGTACGCTTCTTTCGGATAAAAGGATATTCAAGAAAATGATAGCTTAGTGCCGACACTCCCAATGTGAGGGGAATTGATAGGGCATAGAGCAGCGCGCTATGCCATCCTTCGAGTCGCAAAGGGAAATGAATCAGCGAGTCGAGTAGGTGAAATGCGAATGCAATACAAACAAGGTGATACATGTAAATGCCATAGGAAATCTTACCGAGGTAGTTGAGCACGCGGCCCTGCAATCGGTATACGCAATTCGGGTTGGTTGCAACGTTGACGATAATGATGAGGAAGGGCACGCTGAACAGCAAGTAGAGTCCAGAGTACAGTTTTACAGGCGTAAACAGCACGATGCCGGGTATGGCAGCTAGGGCAAGCCACTGCGCGGCCTTGTGATAGAGCAGTTGCAATATGCGCTTTCGCTGATAGAACACCCAACCTGCGCCAATACCGCCCATGGCCATTGCTTCGAATTTCAAGGAGCCAACGAATCGTTTAAACGTTTCAACGGGGGAAAAAATCATGAGATCCGGATCGGGTGGAGGCCCCGGGAAACATAAGCGAATGACGAGAAGTGAAATTAGTTTGAAGGCAAGCACTCCTATGAGAAACCCCCAAAGCGTGCGCATGGGGCGCCTGCTGTATTTGAGCAGAAGGGGCCATAACAGATAAAATTGTTCTTCAACTCCAATGCTCCACAAATGGCCCAAGTTGGGCACCGCCTCCATTACATAAGCAAAGCTGAAATTTGGAAGAAGGAATACATACGAAACAAGATTGAGCCAGTAGTGCTTTAAAAACTCATCTTCTTGCGAAATCACCTCAAACAATGGGATGTGGTGCAACACAAAAAAACCCATGATTACAAGGAAGTAATAGAGCGGCCAAATGCGCAAAATTCGGCGCATGTAGAATTTCTTGACGGCTACGGTGTCGCTTACGCGCTTTTCCTCGAGTAATAGATAGGTGATTAAAAAACCGCTGAGTACAAAAAAGAAAATGACTCCTATGTATCCGCCAAAGGTTACGAACGGGCTAATCCAGTGTATTGGCTGTGGTGGCCCGTCTCTTAGAATGGAGCTAAACGCATTTCCTTGAATCCAAGTGTCGATTTTCAGCCAAAACTTATCGCCGTGTAGCATGAACTTCTTGGTTAACTCCACGTGAGTAACCATGACGGCCATTGCAGCAAAGAAACGCAGTGCATTAAGCCCGGGGAAATAGGTTTTGGTCATACGGCTTTGCGAATTTAATGGTTCGCAGAGAATTTGCCAATGGAATCGATTGTTCGATGCGCAATATTGTCCCAAGTGAACCGAGCGATGCGCTCCAGCGATGCCTGTTGTTTATGCTGAATTTCTTCCGTCTTCATTTCAATAATCATCGACAGGGTTTGGATAAGGGAGTTCACATTGCCGGGCTCAATGAGCCAGCCATTGGTTTCGTCTACTACCGATTCCACCGCGCCTACCGGTGTTGCCACTATTGCTAATCCTCTTGCCATGCCCTCCATGATTACGTTGGGCATGCCCTCGGAGTGCGAGGGTGTTACAAGTACATGGCATTGGTCGAGTATGGCCTGTATTTGCTCCGCTCCGCGCAAGGCACCGTGGTATTTTACATTGCTGAGCTTCAATTGCGTGTTCGAAGGAATGGGGCCGATGAAATGGAATTGAAAGCCTGACTCCGGCATTTTTTTAATCGCTTCGTGCAACTCATGAATGCCTTTTCGGCGCTCATTACGGCCGATGAAGCAGAAATGTACTTCGTTGGTGCTTCGCTCGGGCAGTGAGCGCGCTATCCAGTTGGGGTCAATGCCTGTAGGTATCTCAATTATTTTATTACGATCAACACCGAGCGATTCGATGAGTGTGCTGATTTTTCCCCCGTATGAGAAAACGACATCTGCATGCACATTGTTCCATTTTACAGGCGATGCAAGCAGCCTGTTTTCAAGCCACATGCGCAGTCCAACAGGAGGCTGAAACATTTCATAGCCGTGAAATTTCACTCCAACAGGAGGCATTTGTGTTCCGTGTTTTTTCTGCTCAAGAAAATGCCAGCCCGTGAAACCTTTCGCATAAATAAAATCAAACTCATTCAAGCGCGATTCGATCCGTTTGTAGAGCATGCGCGAATAGATGTACGACTCTTTCAGGTAATGTCCGGGATACCACGATGGCGCGGGAAAGCGAAGGCAAATGGATTCGATGTTCTTCATAGCCTCTGCCCCAAACAAGCTGAGCATGTCTCCTCGCTCCGGCAGTTTGTTTTTACCGGTAACACAATGAAAAAGGGTAACTCGATGACCTTGAAGTGCAAGTTGCTTGGCCAAATTACAGCTGTGCTTTTGCATACCTCCAATCACAAAAGGGGTAATGCCATCGGTAAGGAGTAGTATGTTCATTCGCAGGATCTAATAATGTGTTTAGCAACCATTTCCCACGTGTGCTCTTCCATTACTTTCTTGTGAAACGATTCAGCCATTCGTGTTCTTTCTTCGGGTTGTTGAAGCATGTAGCGCATGTTTTGAGTGAGCGCTTCTGTGGATGCTTCGATGAGCAGGCCATGCTCGCGGTGTTGCATTACATCCTGAACCGGCACCACATTGGGCGCAATAATGGCTTTGCACATGGCACCGTATTCAAATATTTTCACGGGTGAACCATACCAGTTGCTGCGAGCCATAATGGTAATGTCCATCAGCGATAAATAGCTATACACTTTCTGATGCGGAACATTACCGGTGAAATGGATTTTCTTTTCGAGCCCCAGTTCCAGCACACGACGTTGTAGGTCGGGCAGCACTTCGCCTGATCCTACAATGAGCATACGTGCTTCGTTGTATTCATGTTCAATAGCAGCAAACGACTCTATCATGAGGTCTACACCATGGTAGGGGAATATGGAGCCAACAAATCCAAATACAACATGACCGGAATTCAACTGATAACGAGCGCTGATTTCTTGTTGCTGAGCTTGGTCGGGTTGCAGGTGGCGGGGATTTACTGCATTGGCAACGACCAGAATTTTTTCGGGGTCGACGCCTGTTTTTTCGACCAGGTATTTTTTCATGGCTGAAGAAACAACAACAGTTTTGAAGGCGTTAAGCACCTGCTCTTTTTCGTGCTGTGTGCCGCGAAACTGGATGAGGCTCTTGCCCTGCATGGCTGCTTTTTCTTCGGGATAGGGAGCATTCATCTCGACTATATATCGAATTCCGAAGCGACGCGCTGTGCGCATGCCTGCGCCCATTCCGTAGCAGCTGCGCTCGTAAATCATGTCGGGTTTTTCACGCGCTACCAGTGCGCTCAATCGTGCTTCGACCGACTTGTCGAGTCGCATCATTTGAAGGTCGCGAAGGGTTTCCCACACAATGGAGGGAATCAATTTCTTCCATGCCCTTTTTTTAAACGCTATAGCATGGCCTGTTTCACCCAATGTTTCACCGCCTTCAATGAAGCGAACAACAGTGTGCCCCTGCGATTCGAAGCCGGCAATTACTTCGCGTATGTGTGTGCCGGGGCCGCTGGGCGCAGCTAGGTTGATGTGCGGATGTGGGCTGAAATAAAGAATTTTCATGCAAGCAATTCTAATAAATCATTTGCCCGACTGTTCGCGGTTTGCGATTGAATGTCGAATGTGTTGTTGAAATCGTGTTGCGCGAAAGTTCCACTGAAAAAGGATTCAACTTTTTGTGCCGATTGGCCTGAATGAATTCCCAATCGGTTGGCTTCCACAAATTGTGTAACCTCACCCTCGGGAGCAATTACAAGCAGGGGTTTTCGCAGTGGAAGGTATTCGAAGAACTTGGTGGTGCGTTCGTTTTTTTTGTTTTCCGGCAGCACAATCAGCAATGCATCGGCCGATTGCATGATGTTGAAAATAGACTTCCCCACTGGTTCATGCACCCTCACGCATGGAAGGTTTAGAATGCCGGCAGGCATCTTGGCGTGTGTGTATAAATCAAGTTGAATTTTACGATTGAGCGCGAGGTTGCTTGAAATGGATTGCGTTAGCGTTTGCAATTGTTCCCATTGCGGCTCACTCCCTACATAGATATCGCCGGCATAGACAAGTCGGAATGTTTCGGTGTCGACTGCCGAGATTGACTCTTGTTGAAAATCGTCAGCATCGAAAAAATGTGCTAGGGTCACAAACCGAGGTTGATGCTTGCACTGCGCTATGCTCCAAGCGTGGAGTTGTTTTGTTAAATATTCATAGGGTGTGCTCACCACATCGGCTTGTTCGAAAACGAATTTTTGCTTGCGTATTTCAGCGTTCATACGCGAGCTTTTCAATGCTGTCATTCCATAGTTCCGAGCAGTAAGCCAAGGGTCGCGATAATCAACCAAAAGCGTAACATGTGGAAATTCACTTTTTAATTGCGCTGCATTTACCAGGAGATTCCAAGGTGCGCCTGTGGCAATGATTGTATCGATTTTTTCCTTCGATAGAATGTTTCTGCAAATGGGCAGCATCGTTTTATTCCAACCAATCGACTGGTCGTAAATGGTGCCTTTCTCGCGCCAAAGCATGATGCGTTTCTGTGCGTGAAACTTGATTTTGCCCATCCATGTTGGTTGGGGATGCGACAACGACTTCGGGTATTTTCGTCCGGCGATATAGGTGTGGATGTTTGGGTGAGCCACATCTTGAACCCAGGATGAGGCGGTCATTCCCTCCGGAAAATCAGCTTTTACGACATACAGATGGTGACCCTTCTGGGCCATGTATTTCGCCAGTTTGGCCCACCGCCTGCCGCCAATACCCGGGTTGGGCGGAAAGTCGTAATTGATGAGCAAAATGTTCATGGTGTGGGTTAAGGTTCGGGGTATGCTTCCAGTCGATAATTGCTGAGACCGGTCGTTGTGAAAAATGTTTCGGCATCCATATCGCCAAAGCGCTTCAACATTTCTTCGAGCTCCGGCTGTGTCTTGAAGCAAATGGAGTTCAAGGCGCTCTGATTCATCGGGAATTCGTAGATAAACATGTTGCCGATGAGGGTTTTGTATCCGCTGTAAAGGCGCTCATACAGAATGGTGCTGAAAGCAGCTATTGCAATTTCTGCCTTGGCAAAATGCTGCGAAGTCCCTCCGGGCTGCGTGAAAATCTCAAATGCATCATGGCCAATGCATCGACGGTAGTGTGCTTGCATTTCACTTCTCGACTCAGGCTTAAGCTCGCGCGGATGTGGAAATACACGCAGCTTGAAGTGAGAATTGCGTTGCACGATGGTGCCGAGCATATGCAAAATGGCTTCTTCGGCATCACCAATTCGCCCGCCATAGTCCGACTGTTTCTCCGCTTTGCGTATCCACTCCCCGTGGCTGTAAAAACCAATGGTGCCCGATTCTTCCCAAGCACAATTGTTTTTGTACTTCGAGTAATACATGTGAGCTTTTTCGGGCGGCCACATGTGCGATTGTCCGATGCGAATGGTCGAGTTGAATTTCTTGATTTCTTCCAAATGATAGGGCGTGCTAAGCGCCAAATGATCGGCCAGCAAAATCTTGTGGTGCGTGGCCAATGGACCGGAAGAGGGTATTTTGAAAACACCTATTTGGCTTTCCCGAAAGAGCAGATACATGAAATTGCTATCTACTTCATACGGTAAAAAGTCATAGACCATGTGAATGCGATTCCTTTTGGAAAACTGAAGTAAGGCGGCAATTTCAGGTACTTCAGCAATGGTGAGCGCAAGTGTGCTTCGATATGCGCTTGTAAGACATCGAATCGACTGGCTGAAAGCAAATGGCAGCCATGCGAAAAGGACACTCCATTTGCCATAATCACCAAGCGACATATGATCGCGATCGATGTAGGTGTGCAAATTGGTTTTGCCCGATCGTGTTATGTACCGAATGATGTCCGCAGAGTTTTTATTACTGCTCACAACAATCGAATCAGCGCCTTTTGTGAGGTGTGTTTTTCCTATACCAACCGACATGATGCGACGAAGCGTTCGCACCAACATGCGAAAGCCAAGGAGTCGGTCGTGCTTATCGGAATCGAGTAGCCGATAGGATGGATATTCGAACAGACAAACCGCAGCCAGGTATTCCTGAGTGTTTTTCTCGTTACCGGACCATGCCTTTTCTATCTCATGATATTTACGAATGACGCTTCGCAGCTCATTTGTCATAGCCCAGTACTTTCCGGATACGTTCGAATTCGAAGGCAGTGTTTTTAATTTCCATCAAGTCATTCATGTCCATACTTCCGAGGTGGGCTTTTTCAGTTTCGTACTGAAAAGACTTTCGCAGGGTGAAGTGTTTTTCCAAATACTTTGCTCCATGAGCTGCCGCAAACAATGCACCTGCATTACCCAGGGTATGGTCGCTGATTCCGTGGAAAATTGATTTGCCGAAATCCGGCATTGAAAACTCATCAACACGGGTCGGGTACTTCACTACGCAATAGAGGTAGGTCGCATGATCGTGCTTTTCGATTTCATCCGGATTTGTATCAGATGGTATACTTACGAACGTAGGTTTCTTGTGGCTCATGATGGCCGCAGTAAGCTCAGGAAACTCCTTGTGCATGCGCGCAGCAACTTTCAAATAGGGTAGATCCAGTTCCAGGCACCAATCCAAGCGGTCCATAGTGAACGGCGTAGCAAAGAGAGGTATCCCGATTGTATTCGCATAATCGTGCAATCGCTTCAGGCCGTCTTTGCTCAGTTCCAAATAGGCACGCTCCGCACCGAATTGAGTAGCCGTGTAAAGTTGAACCTTGATTGCATCGGCTCCGGCAAGCTTGCTTTGCAGAATCATTTGTTCAGCAACAGCCATGCTGCCGCCGTGTTGAGGGAAAATTTCAGAGATAACAAACATACGTTGAGATATTTATAGGGGTCTAAGGTAAATCATCCCAAGTATTGACGGTCAATGAAAATCTTAGCGGAAATAAAATTGAAGAGAAATTTCTTGTAAGAGTTTGAATATCCCTGTTGATGCAATAGATCATTAATCTTGTCTTTATCGAACCAATCAAACATTACTGAGTCACTGAGAAAGTAATCCCTGTGGCGTGGATTGGAAAAGTCGAAAATGGAGTTAATGCTCGCGTTGAACCCCTTTTTTTCTCTCGACAATCTCACGCTGTCGTTGAGGATTCCTTTCATGGACTCTCGCAATAGGTATTTGTTATATCCTTTGTTAATCAGTAACTCAGAGGGAATGGAGTAGGCGTATTCAAATAATTGTTTATCTAAAAATGGACTGCGATTTTCAATGCTGTACTTCATCGAATTCAAATCATCTTCGTGCAGAATGACCCGAACAACTTCATGAAAAAGTTCGTTCATCATGCGATTTCGCAGCAAGGATGATGAATAGGGATGTTCTGAAAACTCTTCTTTCCAGTCCTTCTTAAGAAACGCTCGAAACTCATCATTGTTTAGATAAATATGGTCACGTTTACCCGGGTCGTTGAAGAATAAATCGTGTTTGCGAAAATCCTGATGCCTTACGAAGCCAAGTACCTCATTACGCCAGTCTTCAAGATGTCTCTCGTAATGTGCTGTACCCCTCGTTTCAGCAAGATGCATGATAAAGTGGTCGTAGTAACCGGTAAATATTTCATCCGCTGCGGTGCCGGAAATAGATATCTTATATCCGTGTTCCGCAATGGACTCAGAGAGCATCGAATGAACGAAATAGGATATGGTTGCAATCGGAGCATCATGGTACTCAATGAGTGATTCCAAGCGATCAATATGATGATCGGAAGGCGCAAGAGTAATTTTAGTAGAGCTACATCCGGTATCATCTATCGTTGCTTGAATATTGTCTAGTTCATCATAACGATGATCCGTATCGATAATTGAAAATGTATTGACATTGGCATTAAAAATTTTGGATGCTATGGAAACCAAACTCGCACTATCGACTCCGCCACTTAAACAGAAGGCCAGCGGCACATCGGATCTTAATCGTAAACGCAGACTTTCTACTAGGTGATGCCTGGTGCCCTCAATGGCCTCCTCGCTGGTCATGTGTGTATTCGGCCGAAATTCCGGTTTCCAATAGGTCCGATAATTCATCGTTAGCGACGTTCCTATACTGACGTTACAGGCAATTGGAATTTCACGAATGTCCTTGTAGAAGGTCTGATCAGTTTTATATAGCGCCTTGTGACCATTGATAATGTAGCGCATCAAATGATTCTGGTCTATTTCGAACGGTTTCCCGACAAGACTTTGCAGAGCTTTAACTTCTGATGCAAAATAAATTCCCTGGTTGTTGCGAAAGAAATACATCGGCTTTTCGCCAAAACGATCTCTAGATAGCAGCAGGGTTGATTTGCGTGCATCCCATAGTGCAAATGACCACATGCCTTCGAAGTAATCAACGCAGTGTTCACCATGTATAAGGTAGTAATGGAGAAGTACTTCCGTATCGGAGTTAGTGCGTAATACAATGCCCCTCCTGATTAACTCCTCTCGCAATTCTAGGTAATTGTAAATTTCACCGTTGAATACCAGAACACAATCTTCATGGATAAAAGGTTGGTTGCTTCTAGAATCTAAATCGATAATGCTCAGACGAGAGTGGAGCATCAGTAATTGGACATCACCAGCTGAGCCGTTCCAGAATCCGCGCGCATCCGGACCACGCCGATGCATCCGGCGCAACGTTTCTTGCATACGCCCCTCATCTATTTTTTCTTTACCTATGAATCCGGCAATTCCACACATTGTTCGTTATCTTTAAAATTATCTATTTTCCAGAAACTGAATATCTTCGAGCGTGTGAACATCTATGTTAGGCGCTACAACAAACCCGCAATGTGCACTTAAAAAGGTGTTAAACAGTGCATGAAATTTAACAATGCGAAATGCAGCATTCTGTACGCCATTTTCGTCGGTGCTCATTACTTCCCATAGATTATGGTCGAGCATGAGCTGAACTCCTTGATCAATCTGATGTGCTGAGATTTGCGGTGAATTTGCCTGAGGAATTATCACGATGTCTATCTGGCCAAATTCCTCAGCAATCTTTTCAGCTGCATGGCGTATCGCAACGATTTTTGGTGTTTGGTCTGCGGCCAAATCTTCTGGCCTTTTTAGTGGGATAGCACCGAATGCTAGGGCCGTGTCAAGAATAGTATCGTCGTCAGAACTGACGTAAATATCAGAAATAAAAGCAGATGCTTTGCAAGCATCAATGGTGTATGCTATTAGTGGTCTCCCTTTCAGAGGATAGATGTTTTTGCCCTTGAGGCGCTTAGAGCCTCCGCGTGCGGGTATGATAGCGATGCATTTCATAAATGGTTGAGTATGTCGCGTGCCACAATCTCAGCACCATTGGCAGCAATCTGATGGGAATTCATCATGGATTGAATCATTTTGTACTCGTGATTAAGGAAGGAAGGCAAATAGTCTCCAAGTCCATTTTCAAATGTCTGAATTGAGATGAATGAACCAAGATGGTGCTTTTTTAGTTGTAAAATGTTTTCATTCATTTCAGGGTTCATTGCTTCTCCAATAAGTAACATTGGAGTGCGAAGACCAATGCACTCGGAAATTGTATTGAACCCGGCACGACCAATTACGAGGTCCATGTTGGCTACATAGTCAACCATCAATGCTTGCTGAGGGATGTGTCGCACGTTGGCCTGGTCGGTTTGAAATTTCGATGAAACGAAAAAAAGATAGTCATCGAGCATTGCCACAGATAGGAGCGCTTTGCGAATAGATTCACTCAAAACACCCGCTCCGCTATCCATGATGAGCACCTTGAATTTACCATCTTCATCTACTTCCTTATGGTCAATTTTGCTGTGCAGTATCAGGGGTACTTCAAGGGCTTTTCCTTTGTAGTGATGAATGATTTCTTCTGGAGTGAAAGGTGGGAAATACAATCGCGTGGCTTGGTCGGCCATAGACATGAAGTGCCTGATAACATTCGTGTTTACCGGCGGTGGATACAGTTTCGAGAAGAACCAATCCCAGGTAAAGTGAGCTACACCGAAGGTCTTTACCCCCAATTTTTTACCTATCGGAAAAGCTTCGTAAACAAAGTCGCTGAGAATAGCATCGTAGTTGAATTCGCTACTTTCCGATTCTACAAATCGATTGGATTGCGTGATGTAGTCTTCGTATCGGTTGGCAATCTTAATTAGATCGGGCGAACCGTTCGGCTGCTTGTCCCACTGAATGTTGTTGAAGCGCTTGATGAGTTTTGCTCCCGGTATGTAATTGCCTGCTGCTTCAATATGAGCCTCAGTTTGCAGTGTAAGGTCAAGGTTGCTGATAGATTCTCGCAGCACTTCCACTATTGCGCGCTGACGCACAATGTGACCAAAGCCTTCGTCTGAGAGATATACCTTGAAATGCATGTTTATTCTATGTTCTGCAAATGTACTGTCTTATGCTTTGGGATCTCTTATGTCATTCCCGGCAATTGCCCATTCGCTAAGTCCGCCTTTTAGATGTGCTATGCGCATGTCGGGCCTCTTGGAGGCTAAGACCCGCGAAACAGCATCGGATTGAATGCCGTGGTTGCAATAGAGAAATACCGACTTCACATTTGAAAACTCGAGCAGCCACTGATTCATTTCACCCGCCGGTCGGCAGATGCCCCCAATATTGTAATCGTTGTGCTCGTATTGTTCTCTGATATCGACTAGGGTGATCTCAGCATCTTGCGCGAGCAATTCCTGCGCTTCATCAACCGTGAGTGCGCGAATGGAAGTATCGATGTTCACGGAGCGGTTGGATGGCGCTATTTCAACGCTGTATGTTTGACAATTGGCTCCTTCATACCGTATTAAGCGACCATCGCTTACGGTTTTTCCTGTGGCCAAAAACTCGATAATTCCTGCAGCCATCATGCAGCCCACAATTCCTGCAACCGGTCCGAGTATGCCTTCTTCAGAGCAATTCCCAATTCTCTCGGAAACGGGTGGTATAGGGTAGGCATCGGTGTATCGTGTGCCGGATCTTCCGTTGAAAAGCGAAAGTTGTCCCTCCATGCGGTGCAGAGCACCAAACATCATTGGAATTCGATGCGCCTCTGTAAATCTGCTGATTTCATACCGTGCAACAAAATTGTCAGTGCAGTCTGCAATCAAATCGACACCTGCGGTAATTTCTGCCAATTGCCCGAAGTCTACTTTTTCCAATGTGCTCTCCACCTGGAGCTCGGGGTATAGAGCCTTTAATTTCGCGGAGGCCACCTCCGCTTTGTAAGAGCCACAATCGTGAATGCCAAAAAGCACTTGTCGGTGAATATTCTGAATTTCAACTCGATCGAAATCGGCTAATGTTAATTTTCCTATGCCTGCCGCAGCAAGGTATTGCACAACAGGGTGTCCTAGCCCGCCAATGCCGACCACGAGCACATGTGCCTTTTTAAGCATCAGTTGCTGCTCCTCCCCGAAACCGGGTAGTCGGAGTTGACGGTCGAATTGGGCTTTTTCGGTTGTGCTCAGCATTGCGCCTTTTGCGGATGTATGCACCGGCAAAGTAATTCGATTCTTCCGGGCTTTTGGTTGAAAACCGGCTTCCATCACGAGTACGATGAGTGATTTCAGTATTTATATGACTGAAAAAGAGCGTATTGATTCGCGGTGTGGATTGGAGAGAAAAAAAACTTGGCAATCCCTCAAAAAAACATACTTTTGCCCCGTTTTAAATCATTTAATACCTATAAAACATGTCAGACGTAGCAAAGAAAGTGACCGCCATCATCGTTGACAAACTTGGCGTTGAAGAAGCAGAAGTAACTCGTGAGGCTAGCTTCACCAACGATTTGGGTGCGGACTCTTTGGATACCGTGGAGCTTATCATGGAATTCGAAAAGGAATTCAATATTGCCATCCCGGACGATCAAGCCGAGAAAATTGCCACCGTTGGTCAGGCAATAGACTATATCGAAGGACACGCGAAGTAATTCACGTTTTAAATACTAATAGTTATGCAGCTCAAGAGGGTAGTTATTACAGGTCTTGGAGCGCTGACGCCGCTAGGTAATAATCTCAACGATTATTGGAGCGGGCTGGTCAATGGGGTAAGCGGGGCAAACCTGATTACCCGATTTGACGCGTCTAAATTCAAGACTCAATTCGCTTGCGAACTGAAAAACTTCAACGTCGAAGATCACATCGACCGCAAGGAAGCAAGGCGAATGGATCCTTACACACATTACGCTTTGGTAGTCGCTAAAGAGGCCATCCACGACGCGGGAATGGATCTTGAGAAGATTAACAAAGACCGGGTTGGTGTAATTTGGGGTTCCGGTATCGGCGGCCTTCTCACGTTCCAAGAGGAATGCATGGCCTACGGCCGAGGCGATGGCACCCCACGATTCAACCCTTTCTTTATACCCAAGATGATTGCTGATATTGCCTCAGGGCATATTTCAATCAACTATGGATTCAGAGGTCCCAACTACACCACAACATCGGCTTGTGCTTCATCCAACAATGCGATGATTGATGCATTCAACTATATCCG
>Ga0114981_10000141_pt1 | contig 41560 bp, 36 predicted proteins | sample S_140806_MF_Meta_FD_87028 | JGI IMG/M metagenome (GOLD analysis project Ga0114981, IMG submission 87028) | Freshwater microbial communities from Lake Simoncouche, Canada to study carbon cycling - S_140806_MF_MetaG | ecosystem: Environmental > Aquatic > Freshwater > Lake | place: Lake...
AGATACATAAAAATGCCGGTTCTTCCTTACGATGGCATTCACCACATTGACATGCACATGAAATTAATTGATGAGCAAACCTTGCTAGTTGGTGAATATCCGGCAGGAATTTCAGATGGTCCACAAATCAATGCAAACATGGATTATGTGGTTTCAAACTTCATGAATAAGTGGGGCGAGCCTTACAAGATCATTCGCATTCCAATGCCGCCAAGCACTGGTGGCGCATGGCCAAGCTCTAATCCTGCCGCTTCTTACAGGACATATTCCAATGCGGTTTTCGTGAATAAGATGGTTATTCTTCCTCTGTACCGAGAGCAATACGACACAACAGCTTTGCGCATTTGGCAAGAGGCACTTCCCGGTTATCAGATTGTAGGAATAGATTGCGATAACAATCCAGATAATATCATTGCAGCCAGCGGAGCCATTCATTGCATAACGCATAGTGTTGGAGTTGCTGATCCACTTTTAATTAGCCACAATCCCCTTCCAGATACAGATAACACAACAACCGATTACAGTGTTGTAGCTTACATGAACCACCGCGACGGTGTGGCTGCAGGAAGAATGTATTGGAAGACTTCCTTAACAGGAGCATATACGCAAGTGGATATGGTGAATGTTGGAAGCAACAATTGGGAAGGATTCATTCCTGCACAGCCCGCAGGCACACGCGTGTACTATTATGTGGAAGGAGAGGCGTCAACAGGAAAGGTATTGCAACGCCCTATGTCTGCGCCTGAAGGTTATTGGAGTTTCGATGTTTTTGGTGGAAATGTCATTAACGAACAGGCTTTCAGTTTCTCGAGAATTTTCCCGAATCCTGCGAGTGAAATGACTTGCGTGGAATTTAATGCCCGTGCTTCTCAAAAAGCCCAAGCGTTCATTGTAGATATGCAAGGTCGTCGTGTAAAGGAAATATATTCAGGAGTGCTTTCACCGGAGCAATCAAAAGTGTTTTTCAATGCGAGCGATTTAGTTTCAGGCGTATACGCTGTTCAATTAATCACAGACAAGGGCGCTTATCGTCTCCCATTTATTGTGAAATAATGTCGAGTAACAGAAGGAAGTTTTTAGGTCAGCTTGCCGCTACCGGCGCGTTGTTGGGAATGTCACCGGCTTTGTTTTCATTCAGTGAAAAAAAGAAAAAGCCAATTGAAAAAGTTCGCTATACAAAAGGCTTGGTGCTATCAACTTGGGATCATGGTATTGCTGCGAATGACGCTGCCATGGATGCCTTGAAGAAAGGAGGAAACGCACTTGATATGGCAGAGATGGGAGTCTGGAAAACAGAGTCTGATTTAACAAATCTGAGTGTTGGTCTTGGCGGATTGCCTGATAGAGAAGGAAGAACTACGTTAGATGCCTGCATTATGGATTGGCAGCACAAGGTGGGTTCCGTTGCGTTCGTGCAAGGATTCGAACATCCCATTTCAATTGCACGTGCTATTTTAGAAAAAACGCCGCATGCGATGCTTGTCGGTAAAGGCGCCGAACAATTCGCATTGGAGCAAGGATTCAAACACAGCGATTATGTGAATCCAGAAGCCTACAAAGCGTGGAAAGAATGGTTGAAGACATCTGAGTACAAGCCAATCATTAATGTTGAAAATCACGATACCATTGGTTTGTTGGCCATGGATTATGAAGGGAGAATTTCGGGTTCATGCACCACAAGTGGTTTATCTTATAAGCTGCACGGTAGAGTAGGTGACAGTCCCATTATTGGAGCTGGTCTTTATATAGACAATGAAATTGGCGGAGCAACCTGCACGGGTCTGGGAGAGACGGTAATTCGATCTTGTACATCTTTCTTGGTTGTTGAACTCATGCGCCAGGGTGCTACGGCGCAAGAGGCGTGTGAAGAAGCCATTGCTCGATTGAAATCGAACAACGCGTTTATGGTTGACGAGTATCAAGTTGGTGTCTTAGCGGTTGATAAAACCGGAGTTACCGGATCGTTCGGCTTAAGAAGCGGTTTTACTTATGCGTTGTGCAAAGAAGGTAAGAACGAAATGTACACTGCAGGATCTTTGATTCTTTAATGCAGAATCTTGAAAATTAATTCGCGCATGATATCGCCGTGCGCCATGCTGTTACCTTTTAACCCTTTTAACTGCTCATCGGCATCGCGGAAGTATTTAATTATGCGCTCGGATTTTCCTGGAGAATAATTCTTTTCGCCCTCTTTAAAATTTTGAGCGGCATAGTAATTTACCCCAAGTGCCTTGTAGGCTTCGTCTTTGTTCGTGCTGTTTTGGATAACACAGAGCTTAGCGAAAAAACCATAAAGCGCAGGAATGACTTGAAATAACGGATGATCCTTTGGGTTTTTTTCGAAGAAGTTAATGATCTGATTCGCTTTCATAACATCTTTGCGAATGAGCGCCGTTTGCAATTCCCAAACATTGAAATCCTTCGAGATGCCAATATGGTCTTGAATGACTTGTGTAGTTATCTCATCGCCTGGATTCAATACAATACTCAACTTTGAAATTTCATTGGTGAGTTTATGGAGGTCAGAACCTAAATAATCTGCAAGCAGTTGAGTAGCAGTTCCTCGTATAACAAGACCTTGGTCTTTTACAATATTCTGAACCCACGTCGGAAGTTGATTGTCTTTAATCTTAGTCGATTCAAACGATTTCGTTTTCGCTTTTAATGTTTTAAAGAGGGAGGATCGGCCGTCGACTTTTCCATTCTTGTAACAGAAAGCGAGAACGGTGCTTTGGGTTGGCGCTTCAATGTAGTTGAGCAGGCATTTGTAAAGGTCCTCTTTTTTCCAACATTTTAAATCCTGTGCTTCGCGCACGATAATCACTTGTTTGTTTCCCATCATGGGAAAACTCTTCGCCATGGATACAATGGATTCTAAGTTTGAATCTTTTCCGTAACAAACAGTCAGGCCAAAGGCCTTTTCACTCTCATCAAGAATTTTGTTCTCAATGGCGTCGGCTATAAGATCAATAAAGAATGCTTCCTCGCCGTGCAAAAGATAAATCGGGGCCGGATTGCCCATTTGAATGTCACGAATGATAAGCGAATGTTCCATGTATTGCAAATATCGTGAATAGTCGAGTCGCAGCGCAACATTTCAATCTTGAAAAATATACACTAATTTGCACAACAGAATTTTATGATCAATTTCCAATTTCCCTCCTATTCGTTTCGCATTCGCGGAGAAGCTTCACGCGAGGTTTGGGACATTGTTCGTAACAAATGGGTAGCTCTTACGCCTGAAGAATTTGTTCGCCAGCACGCCGTTCATTTTTTTATTCACGATTTGAATTTCCCGAAAGGAAGAGTGGGTGTTGAAACTGAAGTTATTTTTCACGGGATGAAACGAAGAGCCGATTTGGTATTGTACACTCGTGAAGCATTTCCTTTGCTCATTGCCGAATTCAAGGCGCCGACGGTGAAAATAGATGAGGCTGTGTTAAGTCAGACGTTGCGTTACAATTCCGTGTTGAAGGCGCCTTGGTTGTTCATTTCAAATGGACACGAGCACGCGTTGTGCGAAGTTAACAGCGATACAGGAATGGGGAAATGGCACGCCGAAGCTTCCGGTTGGAAGTTTATTCAATAAGTGTTATTTCTTTTTGCCGTTCGCTCCAGGAAGATTAACGGTTAGGTAAATGCTCCAACTTCCGTAATCTTCATTCTTGTATTTTCCAGCTGAGAATATTTCTTTAGGGAAATAACGAACTCCGAGAGCCAAGGTGCTGAAACTAAATTTAAGGGAAGTAGCATATTGCCAGGTATTGAATCCAGTTGGATTGTTTTCGATGCGTTTCAATTTAATATCGTCAATTTTTCTAACTCCTAAATATCGGGCATTCAGAAAATAATAGCTCTCCAAAGCCCATTCAACATAGCTGCTGGTTTGACTTCCCTGCTTCAAAATATATTTACGCAATCGAATTTGCGCGTTGAATGCATTGGAACTGTATTTCGCTCGATTCCAACTGCTATCGGGTTCAAAAGACTGAATGGGGTATTTCGAATTCAAGCGTTGGGTTCTCCGGTAATAACTTGCGCCAATGACGAGAGATGACATTTTAGCAATGTCTTTTTTGAAGGTGTATCCGCAGGAAAAGCTTCGGCCCAAGTCAAGTTTTTTTTTTTTAGAAAGATCTCTATTGTTGGGAATGAAATTTCCAATTTCGTAATAAAAGGATGAGTAGTTGTCGATATTCACTCCCGTTAGTCTGTAGTCGCGTGTTCTCTTCATTACAGAATCAATGGTCGACTCAAACAAGATTGTTTGTCCAAAAGAAAGAACTGACATTCCAAAAGCGAAAAGAAAAAGCAATAGTTTTTTCATGGCTGCGGAATGGGTATCTCGAAGAAATGACGGTCATAGACCACACGAAGTTTGCATCCTTTGAATTCATCAGCCGGAATTGAGGCGAGGATTTTATTTAGCGGACGAGAGACGTTGTATTTAAAGACTTCTCCCGTAGCTTTTACGAATTGAATGAAGGCAACTGGAGAAGAATAGTTTTCTGCAATTTCGCAGCCGTCTGAGCGATAGATGGTCAAAAGATTGTTGCAATTCAATGTGTCTATTTCACTGAACTGAACCGAATAAACATTCGGTTTTTCATTTTCTTCAGAAAAAAAGTATTTCGCTTTGGGAATACCGAATCCGTGAGCGTAGTCGAAGTACGGAAAAAGGGAACCGCTTTTTCGGATTTCAGACCAAACTTTTTCTGTGTCCCATTCTGGATGAAGTTGACGCACACATGCAGCGAATCCGCAAACGAGCGGAGTTGCGAATGATGTGCCTTGTATTCTTTTGTACTCGCCATCTTCTGGGTACAATAATTCTCCTGGTGCACATACGTCGGGCTTTAAACGTCCGTCTGAGGTAGGTCCAACGGAGCTGAAGCTAGAAATGTAACCCGTTGTTGGATTAACAGATCCGACGGTTAAGATTCGTTCTGCATCTGCGGGTGCACCTATAATTTCCCAATCGTTTTGAAATTCATTTCCAGCCGCATTAACTACTAAAATCCCTTTATCCATGGCGGTGTTCGCAGCAATACTAATCTTGCACGTCCTTCCATTTAAATCTTTTCGTTCATACAATTGATTGGTGAAACTCAGCGATGAATTCACAAGACTTGCACCTTTTTCATCGGCCCATTCTAAAGCTTGAATCCATTGAATATCGTTTAGGAATCGAAAGAATCCCATGTTCGGAGTTACACGAGCAAGGAGATAATTAGCTTCTGTAGCTAGGCCGAATTGAATGGAATCATTCCTTCCAGCTAAAAATGTTAAGACCTCTGTGCCATGAAATGAATGGGAATAGACGTCTTCAGATTTGTTTAAGAAATCTTTAGTGGCAAGAATTTGATCGTTGTTAAAGAGATCAGCCAGTTGATCTACATTGTCGGCATTGGTGAATCCAGCATCGAAAACCGCTATTATGGTATTCTTACCAAAGAGTTCCCTCGAAATAAATTCGTTCGGTTGCAGTAAATCAATTTGATTCTGAGCCTCCATTGTTTCGCTCGTGGGAATCGAAGAACTGTCGCAAAGAGATATGGGCCATTCAGCAGAAAGAAGCGAATGTTCTTGAAATAATTCAATTTCTTGGACACACGGTAATTTCGAAATAAAATTCCAATTGTCTGATGTTGCTCGAATAATCAGGGCATTAAGCCATCTGCTTGTCCCGAAGGTGCTGTCTGAATACAATTCAACCAAAGAAATATATTCGTCATTCACAGGAACGTCTCTGTCATCCCAAGCAATGCCTTGTAAAAATCTTCTTTCGATAGAAGCCGGTGTGAAATTCTTTTGAAAGGAATTGTCGTGAAGTCCTTTGTCTTTGAAAATTACATATCCCCATTGTTGTGCATGAACTTCTGTGCTGAAGGAAAGAAAAAATGATAGCACAAGAAAAAAGGTAATGGAACGATTCCGCTTATTTTTGCTCGAATTGAAAAAAGAATTCATTTATGGCGAATATAATTGATTTACGCAGTGACACCTTCACACTTCCTTCAGAGGAAATGAGAAAGGCCATGTTTGAAGCGCAAGTGGGCGACGATGTATTTGGAGAAGATCCAACAGTGAATGAGCTGGAAGCTTATGCTGCAGAGCTCTTCGGAATGGAAGCCGCCTTGTTCTGCACCAGCGGAACACAGTCGAATCAGATTGCTATAAACGTTCATACGCGTCCGGGAGATGAAGTGATTTGCAGCAACCTTGCTCACATATACATTTATGAAGGCGGTGGAATTGCCTTGAATAGCGGTAGTTCTGTTCGTCTGTTAGACGGCCCTCGTGGCATGTTCACGGCAGAACAAGTGAAGGCGAACATTAACAACAGAGCAGATGTACACTTACCGAATACTTCATTGGTGTGCACGGAAGATACCGTTAACAAAGGCGGAGGAGCCATTTGGGATTTCAATGAAATTTTGAAAATTCAAGAAGTGTGTAAAGCGAATGGAATGGCTTTGCATTGCGATGGAGCAAGACTCTTCAATGCGTTGGAAGAAACGAAGATGAGTCCGGCAGAATACGCAAAGGCTTATGACTCAATAAGTGTGTGTTTAAGCAAAGGACTTGCAGCTCCGGTTGGAAGCTTCTTGGTGGGGTCGAAAGATTTTATCTTGAAGGCGCGTCGACGTAGAAAAAGTATGGGCGGAGGAATGCGTCAAGCTGGATTCCTTGCAGCAGCAGGTTTGCACGCTATGAAGGTTGAGCGCTTCCGTTTGCATGAAGATCATGCGCATGCGAAAGCAATTGGAAATGTTTTGAGTACAATGCCTTATTGCGCCGAGATTATGCCGGTTGAAACGAACATTGTTATCTGGAGACCAACAAGCAATTCTTCAGCAGAGATGATTGAGAAATTAACTCCTTTAGGAATCAAGTGTTTCCCTTTCGGACCGGTGTGGCTTCGATTTGTCTTTCACCGAAATGTTTCTTCAGACCAAGTTCAGGAACTGATAGAGAAACTTCAGGGATTGTAATTAGATGAAGGAGATTTTAATTGCCAGGATTTTCTTTAATTGAGTTTTGTTCCTGACTTTTTGGGCAGTCGAGAAGGTCAAGGCGTAACTCTTCTTCAAATTGCTTTCTTTTTGGGGTTGAAGGTGCTCCGATGTATTTATCAAGAGTTTCCTCGAGAGTAACAAGTTTCATATTGCTAAATTAAATATTATTTGTAAAAATTCACTAAGTATGTTGTGGATTTTATTCCACAATTACACTCTTCTGAAGCTGCATATCTTCAGCAATAATGCGCAAAGAATAAACGCCTGAAGGAACATTTGCATTCACGAAAGTTGAAGTGCTTCCCGAAGCAATCCTTTCCGAATGAATTAATTTTCCAGAGATGTCATACAAACTCCATGATGCATTTTTTAATGCGTCGTGGTTAATGGTAAATGATCCGTTAGATGGATTCGGGAAAACATTTAAAGATGCTATTTCCATTTCTTCAATCCCAACGCAATCTGCAATGTTGAATGTGTAGTTGTAAGTGCAATTGTTATCATCTGTAATGGACATATTGTATGTCCCAATTCCAATTCCGGTTAATGGATTGTCTGCTGGAAGGGGAGTGCCCGTGCCGTCGGTCCATGAAAATTCATAGGGAGCAGTGGCACCAGCCACATTCACTTCAATAGCGGCATCGTCATTCAAGTCGCAACTCGGAAGAATGATGTTGGTCGTAACCATCCAAGGTTCAGGCTGAACAATATCGAAAGTTTGCGTGTGTACTTCACCACATCCGCTTGTAGCTGTTAAGGTGTAAGTCCCTGGATCTACATTTTGCAAATATTGATCGGAAGTGGTAAATCCAAAAGGACCGGTCCAAACCGAAGTAAAGTTGGCACCTGCGCCAACGCTATAAGGATAAACACTTCCGTCGCCAGTTTCACCTTTGTTAAGCGGACAACTAATTCCGTTTACTAGAGCGTCCCAAGAAGTAGAGCTGCTGTATGTATGCACCGACAATTCAATGTCGCCAACAGATCCTTCCCAGCCGTCGATCTGAATCAAATACAATTGCCCAGCTTCTAGGCAAGAGGTGTAAGTTTGAGAAGCGTAAAGTTCTCCAGCCGAGCACCCGCCTATCATATCGTCATTCGAACTAATTAGATCGAACGTCGCGAAATTCGAACAGTCTGTTACTTTGTATATCGCGATCTGTGTGTCGGTGCTTGTTCCCGGATTGCAAGTGGTTACTTCAAAGGAGGTGGCATTGGTTGTTGGAATGAATTTCGCCCAGATTGAATTCGTAGAATTCCCTTCACACCAAAATCCATAGACACCGCAATCTATTCCGGCCGGAGCAAGTTCACCAAATCCAGCAATTGCATCTGTGTTATTCAATGCCAGTGAAGGGCCGTCAGCGGTAATTTCAATGGCGCTGCACGGACTGTCATAGGCGGGGACTGTGCTTACGCCAATGGTGAATGTCCAGGTGTTTCCAGCACCGCTTCCTCCATAGACATGCGTTAACGCACCGTTTTCAAACACTTCAATCACCAATCCTCCATCTCCGTATGAGTCGACATAAACAAGTTCGTAGGCGGTGTTGTTGGTCAAACAAAAAGGACCTTCAGTAATAACTGTATTGTCTGCATAGCCGTTAGCGCTGTTGGCCGACTCGGTACCTGCGCAACCAACATTAAGGTTTGCTCCTTCCGCTAGAGGAATGTCTGTACATCCCGTTCCCGCTAGGTTTAATTGCCAATAATTCTCATAGGCCCATGCATCGGTATGCATAACGAATGTCACAGAAGTCTCTCCAGCTGCGCATTGCGCGAAGCTGTTGATGGCAGTAAAAAGAATGAATGTTGCTGCGAGTAAAAAAGATTTCATGGCTCAAGGTTAGTGCATCAAATGTAACACGAACAAGCGAAGTTTGAAAACTAAATCGCGAAAAAGCCTTGAATTCCGCGGTTCTGCTCTTACTTTGCATTATGACAGATTATTTGAGTCCGGGCACCATTCAAGAGTTAATGGTTACTTCAATTAGTGAAGAAGGGGTTTTTGTTGGAAATGACCATGAGGAAATTCCTCTGAATAAAATTGACACCAAGGGTGTTGTATTGGGACAAACGCTGAAAATCTTCAGCTACTTCAACGACAGAAAAGAGTTGGAAGCAACCATTAAGTTACCCGAAATTCAGGTGGGTGAAATGGGCATGTTTGCTATTCTGAATTCAAACGATTTAGGAGCGTTCATAAACATAGGTGTTGGACGAGATGTCCTCATTCCAAAGAGAGAGCAAAGACAAGAATTGATGGCGAATCGCAGAGCATTGATTATGCTGTGCTACGATTCTGCGAATCACAGACTTTTCGGAACCACCAAGATTTTCAATCATTTGAAAGAAGAGCCCGATTTCAAACGTGGAGACGAAATTGAAATGACCATTTTCGAGAAATTGGAAGTGGGAAGAAAGGTGATTGTAAATGGAAAGTACCAAGGCATCATCTTCCAACAAGAAATTATGAGTCGCGTTTCGGAAGGCGATAAAGTGAAAGGATACGTGCGCAAGATTGAAGGAAAAGATGTTGTGGTGAGCATGCAGAAGGAAGGAGTGGATTTGATTGAAGATGCTGCTGCACGCTTACTCGAGTTCTTGGAAAACAACGGCGGCTATATTCGTTTGAACGACGACAGTGATCCTGACGAAATTAAAATTCGTCTTCGCATGTCGAAGAAGACGTTCAAGAAAGCTGCGGGTTTGTTGTACAAGCGAGAGAAAGTAGACTTGATGAAGTTCGGTGTGAAGTTGCTGACGGAAGGTCAAAAGCCAACGCCGCGTGATATTGAAAACTGGAAAGACAAGCCAACCGATGATGTGCGTAAGCCATACACGGCGAAGAAACTTCCGGTTCCGAATAGACGCATTGGAGATTCTTTCGGGAATCAAGAGAGCAAAGGTTATAGAGAAGATAAGAGTGGGGAAGAGAGGGGAAGAGATGTTAAGAATTGGGAAGAGGGAGGAAGAGAAGGTGAGAGAGGGGAAGAGGATATTGCGCGTGATGAACCGCGTGGGCCGAAAAAGGATGTGGGGACAAATGCTAACGGAAATGTTCCGTATACGTCTAAGAAATCTAGATCTTCTTCTTCCAATACTTCCAGACCTTCACGTCCTTCGGATCAGAACCGAGGCCCGCGTCGATAGTCGTTTCCAGTTGTTCTTCTGAAAGGAAACGATAAATGATTCGTTTTGGAAAGTCGTGTTGTGGATTTTCGAAAATCCATTCATTAGAAGACGCTTTGGTACAAACGAAGATGGTGCTTTTGTCTGCTTCTAAAGGAGTAGCAATGTACACCCAATGATCGTTATCGTAGACAATAACCGAATGTTCGTTCGGTAGTTCGTTGGTCCCGTATTCTTCGAAATTCACATTGTAAAATGAAATGCCTTCAATAACCATTTCATCTTCCACCTTCGTCCATTCTTCTCTTCCGGTTAGTCCAACCCAGTTGCCTTGCAATTTCAATAAATAGGGAAGCAAATCGGTTTGCGCAAACGCATTCATTCCAACCGAAATAAATAGAGCGAGGAACAGAATCTTTTTCATGAAGTCTAAAATACTAAATAACTTCTAAAACCAAACCTTTCAAATATTCTCCTTCTGGATGGAAGATGCTAATCGGATGGTCTGCCCCTTGGTGCAATTGGTGAAGAATCTTCACTGTTCTTCCAACTGAAATAGCAGAAGCCAAAAGAATGGAAGTGAATTGTTGCTTGTCGATCACTTGCGAGCAAGAGAAGGTGAATAGAATTCCGCCAGGTTTAATCTGACGCAAAGCCGCTTCGTTAATCCTTCTATATCCTTGAATGGCTTTGTGCTTTGCACTCAGGTGCTTCGCGAAGGCAGGAGGATCCAATACAATTACATCGTAGTCCTCTTCAATATTTTTCATGTACTCAACCGCGTCTGCTTGAATCAACTTGTGCTTCGAAGTGTCGAGATTATTCAGTTTAATGTTATTCTCTACTAAAGCAAGAGCCGAAGCGCTGCTGTCTAAACTGTGAACTAAGTTGGCTCCGTTTTTCAATGCGTACAACGAAAATCCTCCGCTGTAGCAAAACGTGTTCAACACTTTTTTTCCTTTGCTTAATTCGCCAAGGAGTTTTCTGTTTTCGCGTTGGTCAATGAAGAAGCCTGTCTTCTGTCCCTTTTCCCAATCGATTTGAAATTGAATGCCGTGTTCAAGGGCAATGTCGTTTCCTTTTTCACCAACAACATATTCGTTTTGTGCATTCGGAACGCCTTTGACTTTTTCTCCGCTCTTGTCGTAGATGGCCTTCAAGCCATCGCCCATAACCATCTTCAACGCATTCGCAATTTCGCTGCGGTGCTGGTACATGCCTGCTCCGTGAAATTGAAGCACTGCTGTTTCTCCGTACACATCTACAATGAGTCCAGGGAAGCCATCGCCTTCCGCATTAATCAAACGATATAGCGTAGTGCTCTCGGTATTCACCATAACCTTCTTGCGAAGATCATAGGCGTGTTGAATTTTTGAATGCCAGATGTCAGTCGAATACATTTCCTCACCGAATGAAAAGATGCGAACCGCAATGCTTCCTTCAGAGAAATGTCCGATTCCAATTTTTTCGTTAGCCCGCGTGAACACTTCCACTAACTGTCCTTCTTTCAACAATTCAGAAATGGCTTCAATAGCACCTGAAAATATCCAAGGGTGAAAGCGTTTTGCGCTTTGCTCTTTTCCTTTCTTTAAATAGATTTTTGCTAACATGTGGCAAAACTACTCCGAAAACTTACTTGGCCGTGAAATACTTGTTTTCTTTTAGAATCAGCCATCCCTCTGCGAGCGCTTCTTGCACGAGTTCTATTATTTTTTCTTTGTTGAAGGGAACCGGCCACGCGTAGAGCTCGTCTAGTGTTTTACCAGTGAGGCAGGCGTTAAGAATTTCTTTTGTAGTTGGAAGAGCGCGTTCGCGCTGACAAGCATCGCATTTCCCGCAGGGTTCAGCGTCTTCACCGAAATAGCGAAGGACGAATTGTTCGCGACAGTGTTCTTGCGAAAGCAAGTTTTGCATGTGTTGAAGTTTGGTTTCGTCAATTGCTCGACGCTCTTCGTACATACTTTCAGGAAAGGAAATTTCTTCAGAGGCTACGCGTTGTTTTGCATAGCTGTATTGCGAAGTGGAACTTGCCGGAAGGTATTCGAGAATTTGAAGTTTATGTAAGTCGTTGAGTGAAGTGAGCACTTCATTTTTCGAACGTTCATTCAACACACTCAACTGGTATTCTGAAATGGGAACCGCGAAGTCCCAGATGCTGCCATACAAGCGGAAGAGCGAGCGAAGAAAGTCTTCATGCTTCGGATTCTGATCTACGAAATAGCGCAATTCATCTTTCGAAGCAATCACACGAACGCGCGAACGGTGCAGTCCGCGTGCTAAGATTGAAATGTATCCCGCGCGTTCGAGTAACAGCAATGAAGCTGAAATGGTGTTCGCATTGAGTTGACTTCGTTCTGCAATTTGATCGAGGTGCAACGCGAACAATTCGTTCATGCCTGAACCTATTGCAATGCGATGAATATTTGCTAGTGTCTGATAAACCGTTGCAATGTCTTCTTTCGGAGGATAGCGCATGGCAATGCTTTTTTTCAATTGAACGAAATCGCTGTCGTTCCAAAGTGCCAGTCCGAGCGCGGGTTGTTCGTCGCGTCCGGCTCTTCCCACTTCCTGAAAATACGCTTCGGGTTGAGAAGGAATATCGAAGTGAAACACGAAGCGGACATCGGGTTTGTCTATGCCCATTCCGAAAGCGTTCGTCGCCACTATCACTTGCACATCGTTGTTCTTCCATTTTTGAAAGGCGAGATCTTTTTTGTGAAGATCTAATCCTGCGTGATAGGGAAGGGCCTTGATGTTTTTTTCGTTCAGCAGAGCTGCTAGGTCTTCGGTCTTTTTGCGTGAGTTGCAATAGACAATTCCCGCACCTTGAAGCACTTGCATGCGTTCAACGAGATCCTTTTCTTTTTGGGTTGAATAGAGCGCGTTGTATCCGATGTTTTTTCGAGCGAAGCTCTTTTGAATAATTGTGCAATCGTTGTTGAAGATCAGCTCTGCAATATCACTCACCACTTGTGGTGTGGCAGTTGCGGTAACGGCCATCACCACGGGGTCTCTGAGTTCCTGAATGAACTTCGGAATGGTTCTGTAAGCTGGACGAAAATCATGTCCCCATTGTGAAATGCAATGTGCCTCATCAATGGCAACGAACGAAATGTTCAGGTAGCGAATGCGTGCAATGAAGTTGTCATTTTCCAATCGCTCTGGAGAGACGTAGAGGAATTTGTATTTTCTGTTCGTGCAATCGTCGAGAATTTTTTCAATCTCGAAATTATTTAATTCCGAAGAAAGATAAGCTGCAGGAATTTCCTTTTGAATGAGGCTTTCCACCTGATCTTTCATGAGCGCGAGCAGGGGGGTAATGACAATGCACAACCCTTTGTGGCAGAGCGCAGGCACTTGAAAGCAGATGCTTTTTCCTCCGCCTGTTGGCAGCAGCGCAAACACATGTTCTCCGTATGCGGAAGCATTCACGATTTCGCTTTGCTTATCGCGAAACGCATCGTATCCCCAGTATTTTTTAAGAAGGTGGAGGGTTTTTGCTACCATAATGAAGTGCTAAGTTACGGAATGTGGAAGCAAGAATGTCTGCGACGAATGTTCTCTGAACGAATGCCGTTGGCGAATGTCTTCGACGATTCTAACAACGCAGTTCTAACAACGTAGTTCCAACAACGTAGTTCCAACAACGTAGTTCTAACAACGCAGTTCTAACAACGAAGTTCTAACAACGCAGTTCCAACAACGCAGTTCCAACAACTTAGTTCTAACAACGCAGTTCCAACAACGCAGTTCCAACAACTTAGTTCTAACAACGCAGTTCAATATTCAAGCGAAAAACTACTCAACTCCTTTCCAATTTGCTGAATTCCTTTTATGATTCGAAGCGCTTGATCGGCCGAGAGAGGTTTAATGCCTCTGATGTATTGCGAGAGTAATGTTGGATGTAAGCCGATTCTTTCGGCGAGAATTTTAGCGTTGAGAATGCGGTAGTGGAGGAAGAATTCTGAGAATTGAATGTGGTACTGAACTTTTTTCCGAGGAGTATCTTCAAAATAGAGTTCTATCGCTTCATCGAGATTTCGCAGTAATTGGTTAATTGTTTTTCCAGTTGAGAAAATCGGGAGCTCATTGGAATAAGCTGAAAATCCCGTTCTTGTTTTTTCAATTTGAAAAATTATTTTTGAAGCTTTCATAATTGAGCGATTTTTTTAATTTTCAATTCAAGTCCTTTTCCCAATTCTTGACTACCATGATTCGGGAAGATAATTATGTCAGGAATGGTGTCGTGTTTCAACTTGACATGCGAGCCTTTTTGTGAGACTTCTTTCCATCCATTCTTTTTCAAAAGCCTAAATAATTCTGAGCATTTCATTGAAGCAGATTTATGCGGCACAACAAAAGTAAATAATTATTTACTTAGTCGCGTCGGTTGTTTCAATAAATTTAGATTTGCCCCGCTCCTTCTTATGCAAACGCATATGGGAATAAACATTGGAGAATGCCATTACCGTCTGGATTGAAGGGGTGTTAGGTCTGAATAAAATTGCTTACTTGTCGAATGTCTTTGAATTTTTTAATTTGAGAAACAACGCAGTTCAAATTACGAAGTAGGAATTATGAAATAGGAATTACGAAGTAGGAATAAAATCTTCGATTTTCTAATAACTTAGTTCAATGTTTTCTCGGCGCATAAACCCCCGGCTCCTCCAAAAACTGCGAAGGCTTTTCTATTTCGGGAAGAACGGTATAGACTTGCGAATCCATGGCGGCAGCGAGTTTAGCGAGTGTGAGAATTTGCGGATTGGATTTACCGTTTTCGATTACGCTGAGGTTCGGAACATCCATACCTACTTTGTAGGCGAGATCTGCCTGCGACATCTTCAGTTTCTTGCGCTTGGCTCGTATGTTCTTTCCAAGTTCTTCAAGGTATTCTTTGTCGTTCTTCGGCATGCAGCGAAGGAACTTGGATTAACAAAATTTAATGTTATGTATATACATAACTACTGATTTTTGATTTATGTTTGTCTAACCTTAAAAATTTAATGCAATTCTTTCCAGGAAAATAAATTCAAACTTTATGAAAACAACTAGACTCTCTTCCTTTTCCACTCTTAACTTCTCTTCCCTTTTCTTACCCTCTCTTACCTTTCTGCTAATCTTTTGTGCAACGCAAGTTGCAACAGCACAAGTCCCATCCTACGTCCCCACAAACGGACTAGTCGGTTACTGGCCGTTCAACGGCAATGCGAATGACGAAAGTGGGAATGGGAATAACGGGACGGTGAATGGAGCGACGCTGACGGCAGATCGATTTGGGGTAGCGAATAGGGCATATAGTTTTGATGGGGTAAGTGATTTTATCTCGATGTCAAATGCACCTTTTACAACTTTCCCTTTTTCAATTTCAGGTTGGATTTTTTGTAATAATAATTCAGGCCAAAATCATATTATTGGTTTGGGGGAATTAACAGGGCCTACCAATAAAAGATTATTTTTTAATGGTTTGGCTCAAATTGGATCTTCGGGTATGAATGATATTTCAACAGCAAGTAATATTAGCACTATTGGGAATTGGCATCATTTAGTTGTTGTAATAAGTAATTACGATGTTAATTCTGTATCATTTTATTTAGACGGAACCTTATTAGGTGGGAATACTACTGCCGGTGCCAATGTTCCTTTCCCTTTGAATAATTCAGGTTTCACTATTGGAAAACATGTCGGAGATTTCGCCAACGGCATGATTGACGATGTTGGTCTTTGGAATAGGTTATTAACAGCCGACGAAGTATTAGCACTTTACAACGGATGTTACGTTACTCCGATTGCAATTGTCGGAAGCAACACACCTGGTGCATTTGCAACTTCAACATACACCTGCGACAACAATGCGGGAAGCACATACACTTGGACTGTTAATAACGGTGTAATTGCAAGTGGACAAGGTACAAATTCGGTAAGTATTTTATGGGGTGCTGAAGGTGTTGGAAGTGTTTCTATTGTTGAAACAACAGTGGACGGATGTGTTGGCGATGCGGTGATTTACGATGTGAATGTGCAGTGCGTTGTTTCAGGAAATTCCATTGGAGGTCCTGTTGGTCCAGAAGCATTTTCGAATTCAATATACACGTGCAATGGATCAGCGAATAGCACCTACCAATGGACAATCACCAACGGAGTAATTGTAAGCGGACAAGGAACAAGCTCGGTTACTGTTCTTTGGGCGTCTACTGGTATTGGAAATATTAGTGTTGTTGAAACTACTGCTGAAGGTTGTGTTGGAACTACTCTTTCTCAAGATGTGGTTGTCATTCCAACCAACGTTGAAGAGCTTTCGAATGCTTTGATTTTGTATCCGAATCCAGCAACTACCGAACTTAACCTTCACACTACTTCAGATCTAATTGGTACCGATCTTTTTGTCTTCGATGCACTGGGCAAGCAAATCTTTAAGCAACAAATTCTTTCAACCAACACAATCATAAATACCTCATCATTTGCTGTTGGGAATTATGTTGTGAAAGTGGGTGGGGGAGTGAAGAAATTCACTGTAGAGAAATAAAGCTCGCTCTGCGAGCGGCATCCGAAATGCCCCCTAGGAACTTCGTTGTTCCTACTGCGTAATTCCTATTGCATAATTGGAACTTTGTTGGCTCTATTAACTTCAAGTTGACTCAAATCAAAACCGAATTGACAAATCAAGATGTCCCCCTAAACCAATTTCTACAATGCGCTGCAAAGTTGAAAGGCGGACTTCTTTAATGTCGTTTTCAATTTTCGAGATGTATCCTTTGTTTGTGCCGCAACGCATGGCCAGCTGGTCTTGAGTTAATCCTTTTTCTAGGCGAGCTTGCTGAATGAGGACCCCGATTTTAAAGTTCTCGTAGCCCTTTTCGAATTTCTCTCGCTTGGCTGTTCCTCGCTTTCCATATTGTTCCTGAACGAATTGATCAAGAGTCTTGGTGTTAGTCTTCGTTTTCATATAATTTTTTTATTGCAATGGCTTTGTCTATTTCTGTTCTCGGTGTTTTCTGACTCTTCTTTTGGAAACCATTCGCCAATACAATCAGATTTCCTTTGTCGAAAAAGCAAAAGATCCTGAATATGTCATTCCCTTGAATCACTCGAATTTCAAACAAGCCCTCTGAATTTTCAATAAACTTGAAATATTCGCTAGGGATTTTTTCTTGAGTTTCTATAATTCGAAAAGTCCATAAAATTTTATCTTTTACTTTTTGTCTTTGTTTCAGGTAAAAGTTTGAAAAATAATCTTGGTAGAAGATTATCGTTCTCTTTTTAGCTTCATTCATTTTTTTCAAATTTAAGTTAAGTTGCCCATTCAGACAACACGCGTTTTAAATATTTTTTTCTAGCAAAATTGATTTGCACTTTCAGTAAAGTCAAGAAACGGTTATGCGCGTTTATGCGGTGGAACTTCGTTGTTAGAACTTCGTTGTTCCTACTTCGTAATACCTACTGCGTAATTGGAACTGCGTTGTTAAATCTTCCCCTTTCTTCCCCTCTCTTAACTTCTCTTACCTTTTAAGCGAATTTTCAATAAAGCGTTATCTTAGCAAGATGAGAAACGTCCGAATAGTACCGCCTGCAACTCTTACAGGCATTCGCTTGAAACACCTCAAAGACGCAGCATGCGGTGTGCCCGCGATTACTTCAACCATTAAACACATTGCCGATGAAATGGGCATGATCAAAGGTTGGAAGCTGCTTCAAAAATTAAATCAAAAAGACGGAATCGACTGCCCAGGCTGCGCGTGGCCAGACCCAACACACAGATCGAAACTCGGAGAATACTGCGAGAACGGAGCGAAAGCCATTGCCGAAGAAGCCACCGACAAACGCTGTACCCCCGATTTCTTCGCGCAACACACCGTGGAAGAAATGAGCGATTGGAGCGATTACATCATCGGGAAAAGCGGACGCATAACCAATCCCATGTTCCTTGAAAAAGGAAGCAGCAAATACAAAGCAGTGTCTTGGGGCTTCGCCTTTCAACGCATTGCGCAAGAACTCGACAATTGCACAACACCCGACGAAGCGGTATTCTATACTTCAGGAAGAACAGGCAACGAGGCCGCTTTCCTCTATCAACTTTTCGTTCGGAAATTCGGAACGAACAACCTTCCCGATTGCAGCAACCTGTGTCATGAAAGCTCCGGAACAGCGCTCATTGAATCGCTCGGTATTGGCAAGGGAACAGTGAAACTCGAAGACCTTCACATTGCAGATGCTATTTTAGTAATCGGACAAAACCCAGGTACCAATCATCCGCGTATGATGGCAGCGCTTTCCAAGTGCAAAGCAAACGGAGGGAAGATTATACACATTAATCCACTTCCGGAAGTGGGCACAACGAAGTTCATTGATCCACAAAGCCCAGTAGAAATTCTAAAAGGTGGAACACAACTCGCCGATCATTTTCTTCAAGTGCGCGTAGGCGGAGATCATGCGTTATTCAAAATGATCGGACATTACCTTAAGACGCTTGAACAAGAATTAGGAGGGGTGCTCGATCAGAAATTCGTTGAAGAAAAAACAGAGGGATTCATCAATTACTGGAACAGCCTCGACGAAGTAAATCTTGACGAGTGTTCTGAAATCAGTGGCATCTCAAAAGCGCAAGCTTTCGAAATTGCGGAGCTCATTTCCAAAAAGAAAAATATTATTTCATGCTGGGCCATGGGTCTTACGCAGCAGAAAAAAGCAGTAGCCATTATTCAAGAGGTGGTGAATATTCACCTGGTGTTAGGTGCTATTGGAAAGCCGGGCGCAGGACTTTGTCCAGTTCGCGGACACTCGAATGTGCAAGGAGACAGAACCATGGGCATTAACGAAAAGCCCCGCGAACCATTCCTTCTCGCGCTCGACAAACGCTACAACTTCACAGCACCGAGAGAACACGGGTTCGACGCGGTAGAGGCCATTGACGCCATGTCGGACGACAAGGTGAAGATATTTATTGGCCTAGGTGGAAACTTCGTTTCAGCAACGCCAGACAGCGTATTCACTGGGAAAGCCATGCAGCGCGTTCCATTAACCGTTCATATTTCAACCAAACTGAATCGCTCGCACTTGGTAACCGGAGAAGAGGCACTCATTCTTCCGTGCCTAGGAAGAACGGAAATAGATATGCAAGAAGGCGGAGAACAATTCGTGACCGTTGAAAATTCCATGGGAATCGTGCATCGCTCGCGCGGAAGCGTTAACCCCGCTTCTGAACTCTGCATGAGCGAGCCCGCAATCGTTTGCGAAATCGGAAACGCTTGCAAGAAGACGTCAGACCTTCCTTGGAAAAAGTGGAGAGGCAATTACGATTTCATTCGAGAAGAAATTGAAGCCACCATTCCAGGTTTCGATAATTACAACAAACGTGTTCGTGGCGTCGACGGATTCTATCTTCCGAACGGTCCGCGCGAAGGCAAGTTCACCACACCTTCAGGAAAGGCACAGTTCAGAACAGAGCCGCTTCAACACATAGAAGTTCCAACCGGACATTACGTGTTAATGACCATTCGCACACACGATCAGTTCAACACAACAGTATACGGTTTAGACGATCGCTACCGCGGAGTAGAGAACGAACGTCGCGTGTTAATGATGAACGAAGAAGATATTCTTGCAGCTGGATTTCAACACAAAGAATTGGTGAACATCGTTTCAATTCACGAAGGAGTAGAGCGTAAAGCCATTAAGTTTCACATTATTCCTTACGACATTCCAAAGGGATGCGTGGGGACTTATTTCCCTGAAACGAATTGCTTAGTTCCACTTCATCACACAGCCGAACGAAGCAATACACCCATCAGTAAATTCTTAATTGTTCGTTTCGAAAAATACAACGGAGAGGAAGGATGATTTCAAAAGTGTTGTGGTTTCCAATTAACGTTTTACAACTTGTATTGATTCTCGTTTGGACCATTTTCTGTGGGCTATTTGGAATGGTATTCGCGCTCGTAACCAATCCAACGTATTCGCACAGAATAATGGGATACTACATTTTTTCTCCAGTTATTCTAGCCATTTCCATGGTGCGAGTAAAGGCAAGCGGATTGAACAACATACTTGATGAACCTGCTATTTACGCAGCTAATCACGCTTCTCAATTAGACATTCCAATCATGTGCACAAGCGTGAATCGCCCCATGTTTTTTATTGGGAAAATTGAATTGAAAAAGATTCCTATACTTAGTCAATACATGAAAATTGTAGGTATGATTTTCGTCGATCGGAAAAATAGAGAGCGTGCCATGGCTAGCATGCGCACTGCCATTCAAGATATTCAAGGAGGAAAAAGTATTGCGGCATTTCCGGAAGGAACACGAACAAAAACAAGTGAGTTGCTTCAATTTAAAAAAGGTGTTTTTACTATTGCCAAAGAAGGAAGAATTCCAATCGTTCCTATCGCCATTGTTGGCAGCGCGAAGGCCTTGGCAAGCGGAAGTTTTTTCATGCGTCCAGCAACAGTTCAGCTATGCATTTTACCCGCTTTAAACAGCGATGAATTTTTCAATATGTCTATTGAAGAAATGGCGAATCACACGCGTTCGCTCATTCAACAAGAAATAGAAAAAGGTTAGAAAGGAAATCCCAATCCTAAGTTCAAGACAGGCTGAAGTTTGAATGTGCTCGGCGAATTATTCACGTTGGAAAGAAATGCATTGTACTCGTCTTTTCCTTGCCACAACCACTTTTCTCCATCAATTTTTAACGGATCTCGTAACGGAATTCCAACATCCATTCGTACAATAAAGAAATCGAAATCGAAACGCAATCCAACTCCGGTACCGAGCGCGAACTCTTTGTAAAAACGATTTTTATCGAACTCTGCATTTGGACGACTATAGTCTCTGTTCGCTAACCAAATATTTCCGGCATCTACGAAAAATGCCGCTTGAAACATGTGCGTAATCTTGAATCGATATTCCGCATTGAATTCCAATTTTATATCGCCAATGTTGTTGAATGAACGAACGAGCGTAGTGTCGCGAAAACTTCCTGGGCCAAGTGTTCGTGCTTGCCAAGCGCGCAATCCATTCGCACCACCACTGAAATAACTTTTTTCGAAGGGAAGGGAAGACAGATTTTTCAGAGGTATACCAACTCCGACAAAGGCGCGAAATGCAAATTTGTTACGGTCGTCTGATTGCGTGTAAAAGCGCACGTCGTGATCAGATTTCACATATTGCGCAAATCGAATGTTGTTAATCTCGTAGCTTCCCAAAGAGTCAACATCTGCATTTGGAAGGCGCTGATAAACCGCACGAAGTAAATTGCCCGCACCTTCAATAATGTTTCCGCGGTAATAAAATGCGCGTGGTTGGTTACCGTCTTTCTGCGTGTTTACGGTATATCCCAAGCGAGAAGCTAAGATCAAGTGATCTTGATAACTGTTCGCCAAATAGCTGTCGTTTAAAGATCCCAACCACTCGTCGAAGGCAGCAGATCGGTCAATTTTTATAACGCTCAATTCCGCCCATTCGATATCGAAGGAAGACACAGTTTCTGGATTTTCAATGAAGTTCCAGCCGAAACTCACCTGTGAAAGTGTTCGCGTATAATCGGGTCTACGTTGATAATTCAATCCGGCGCGTAGGGTGGTTTTCGGGTCGTTACTTCGACTCGTCTTCGCCAAGTCTCGAGGAAACAGTCGCGGCAAAATCAAATTCAATTCCGGTCCTATTTCGAAGGTGTTCAATTGGAAGGTTCGTTGAACGATTTGATTGCCCGTGTTTGTTGAACCGTCACCAAGTACCTGAGACGCTTCAGCTCCAACAACCGTCTTGAATTCAAAAGACTCTGCTCCGCGAAATACATTCCTATGCTTGTAAATGAAGTTACCATAAATACCCATGTTACCAGAGCGATTGGTTACCCGAGGGTCAAAACTTAAGGCCTGTCTTTTGTTCGGAGCTAACAGTACTTTGACATCGAGAAGGGATTGTCCAGTTTTAGGGTCGTTTCTTGGCGATAGTTGAATGTTTACTGTTTTAAAAACTCCTAATTGCGAAAAGCGTTTGTAGGTCTCGTCGAGATACCGCTGCTGATAGAGTTGCGTTTCTTTAACCTCAACACGTCTGTCGAGTATAACCGGTTTTACACACGACAAACCAATGCTAAATATGTCAAGACCTTTGTATGCAATGGTGTCCGTGGGAGTTTCATTCGGATTCAAAGGATTGAAGGAAGTGTTAAAAGAAATTTCTCCAATGTAAAATTTACGGTGGGGCAATGTTTTTCCAGTGAAATTGCCGTAGCCGTCAAGGGCTTTTTGATTCAGAAAAGTGACTTTGATGTTAACTTCTTTAGGGGAAGTAACGGTGTCAAGCTGATAGACGATATAGTCTGGGATGAATTCGTAAAAGCCCTCATTGCTCAAGAACAAGGTAATTCTGCCCCGCTCTGCATCGAGATTCGTAACGCGAAAGCGTTCGTTTGATTTTATCAAAGTTTTCTCTTTGAGTTTGGGCAACTGTTTATTTAAGTTAGCGTCCTCAGTGGTCCATTCAACATTTTTAATCTTATATAAGTCCTTCAGTTCAACATGGTAAACCACCTTACTCTTTTTTCCTTTTTCCCAGAATAAATTTTTCTCTTCGTTAACAATACTTTCGCCTTTAACCTCTGCATTGAAATAACCATTCTTCCGCAAATAAATTTCCATTTGTCTAGCTCCCTTGTTAACGAGCATGGTGTCTAATAAAACAGGCGGCTCACCTACCGTATATGCAAGCCAAGGCCACAATCCGTTGCAGGTCTTAGGGTCTTTGTGTTTTTTGTTTTTTCTGGTTTCTTTGTCGAAGCGTTTCTTATTTATTCTCGCGCAGCGTTTGTTTATGCGTAATTCAGATCGCTCAAGAAACTTTCTTGGAACAAAAGTATTTAGACGCATGTTCAATCGAAACATCAAGGTTTTCCGATTGGGTTTAAGCTTAGCCAAATACAATAATTCGTCGGCGCTAACATCTGTTACAGTGAGCAAGTCGTTTTTATATCCGATAAAATCTACTTTGTGATCTTCAAAATAAATTTCTCCTTCTTGCAGATTATTTTGAATAGTACAAGATGTGTAGCTAATGCAAATGAATGCGCAAATAAGCATTCTTGAAAATCGGCTTTTTCTGAAAATTCTATTTTGCATCATTTGTACAAATATCTAACGCATCTTTGTAGAAATAAAATTTAATGTCCATTTCCAAGAACGAAATCAAACTAATTCGCTCCTTACAACAGAAGAAATTCAGAATCCAAGAGAATTTATTCGTTATTGAAGGAAGGAAAGCAGTGGAAGAGGCCTTGGGTTTTGCAAAGAAAGTTTTAAAAGTGTTTACCACCGATGAAGCTTTCGCTTCGAAATTTCAAGTTCCTTTGATTCATTCGCGGGACATGGAACAAATTTCTAGTCTTACCCAACCTCCAGGATATTTGGCTGTTATGAAGCAAGAATTTCTTGAGTTGAATAGTTTGGTTGGAAAAACATTTTGTATTGCCAATGCTATTTCGGATCCCGGAAATTTAGGAACACTCATTCGCACGTGTGAATGGTTCGGAGTAGATGCCTTGCTTCTCGACGAAAACAGTGTAGATGTTTTCAATTCGAAAGTAGTTCAAGCTTCCATGGGAAGTATTCTTCGTTTACCCGTTGTGAGTTCAACCTCTAAGGAGATAATTGATTTTTTTAGATTGAAAGAAATTCCGCTATTAGCGGCTGATCTGAATGGAACGCCTATCCAGACATTCAAAGCCCCAGAGCATTGGGCGTTGGTGGTTGGAAGTGAAAGTCACGGAGTATCGGAAGAGTTTCTTGAATCGTCGGCAACACGTTTAACCATTCCTTCTTTAGGAAATGCAGAAAGTTTGAACGCCTCTATTGCTGGAGGGATAGCTATCTATCAATTGAAGGTAAAAGCCTAGTTATTTGCCATAAAATCCTGCAGGCTGCAGCAACGGTTCGAAAACAAAGAACTGAGCAAGTCCTATTTCGTTTGCATCCGTCTTCGCCCAGAAATATTCTGGGTCATAAGGTGTCATTTGTCCGGTTGCATCAGGAGTCATCTCTTTTGCTTTCTTCAAATACAAATTAAGAGACGTAATAGCTCCCGAGTTGTTTTTTACGCGCAAAACAAAAGTCGGTGTAATATTCTTGATGGAATCAGCTGCACTCGGTTTCAGCATGGTGTTGTAGGTCTCTAAATTAACCTTTCGTATGCGCTTCAATAAATCGAAAGCCAGAGCAGTATCCAGTTGGGCGAAGGGAGTGAGCGTTCCATTTAAGTATCGCTCGAATTTCAATTTGTTATTCCCAAAGTAGGATAGTTTGAAACTACTGCCAGGGTCAGTCATGTGCAAGACTTCAATTTCAGCAATGTCGTTATTCGGATAGTAGAAAATATCTGTGCTGCGCCATTCCATTTCGTCAATAAAAAATCGCGGATTCAAGAAACCTGTGAATCCTTCTATGTGCGTAATGTAAGGTTCTTCACTTCGCCCGTCATTGGGAGTTTCCAATAACATAATGGTGCCCATGTGATCTTGGGTATTCGGACCAATGAAATAGGTTTTGAGCAACTCATTATTCTTACCATAAATTTTTACTTCTTTTGCTGAAGTAGCCATTACGCTCATCATATTGTCGCGCATTTTTGAAGGAACATTTCCTCTTACACGAACATCATGAAAGCACTCGAGTAGCAGTTTAATAACATCTTTACGCGCGTTGAATTTTTTATTGATGGTCCATTCGGTGCTTCCGCTTTTTCTTTCCAGTAATGCTACATTTCCATTTCGATCTTGAATGGTAACTTTGGAAACCGAAGCGGTGTCTTCAATAGAAAACTGCATAAATGCATTGTCGCCTGTAGAGCTTTTCTTGCTCAATTTTGGGTAAAGATAAAAAGCTGTTCCTGCAAGAATTAAAAACAGAACGAGGAGAATAAGATTCTTTTTTTTCATATTAGTTCTGCTTGGTCCAACGTTTTTTCCTGGAGTAAACAACAGCAGAACCGAAGATGGCTAAGACTAAAAGAGGAGAGGCCGTATTCAACGTTTTCCAGTAATTTTTCTCTACTGAAATTTTATCCTTATTCAATTTTCTCACTTGAATGTTTCTAGAACGAACATCAATCAAACTAGCGTCGTCTAGAAGATAGTTTACGCAATTGAGAAGTAAATCTTTGTTGTCGTAAACCACACGTTTGAATTGCTTGCTGTACCCTAAAGGATAAGGATATTCCTTTCCGTCTTCCATTTGAACCTCGTTGTATGCAATATCTGAGTCAGCAATCACAATCATACGAGTAGGATCGCTATTCTCTCTGTACGCAATCTCAGGCGACTTACGAATACTATCTGGTAGGTAATCGTTGAATGCAGATGGAAATGTTCCCTCCATTAAAATTCCCATAACTTGATTGGGCTTGTTGTTCGTTTTGAAATAATCTCCAGTCTCTCGCAAGAGCTCTAAATCAATTCGAACAGGTGCTTTGAATTCCTTCGCTAAATCGGAAGAAAATAAAAATGGAATCTTGCGAATGTTTTTGTCTTGATTTACGGTGTCAAGTGATCCCGCGAACTCAGTGAATATTGGATCAAGATTCGCTGCAATCGGATGCGAGTGTTTTTCAGAAGTGAGAATAGGAGCGAAGTAGTTACTCTTTTCCACATAACTTCTTTGGTTGCCCATAGGCCCGTTGTCAAGAATAATAGGAGCACCCTGGAAATCAATAACCATATTTCTGTTCAAGCGCACACCGTACTCATAAAGCATTTCGTAGAGTCCGTTTTCATTCGAGATGGCCAAGGCAGCGCCTCCGTTTTTTAAGCTATCTAAGTTCATACTAAGCGCATCTAGCAGCCAAAGTACCTTTCCGCCATTCATAACGAATTGGTCAATTAAAAATCTGTCTTTATCTGGAACAACGGTATCTGGTCCCGCTACAATAAGCATGTCGTAGGCGTTAGAACGATATTGAAATTCAGGAAGCTTATCGCTCAAGGCATTCAATTTCCCTCCAATCGTAACCGGCTTTACGTTGTAGTTGTCTTTTAAGGAATACAGAAAATCGGCTAGATGAATACGCGGGATTTCTTTGTGACCCTCTAAAACGCCAATCAAAGGTTTCTTTTCTCTTAATATTCTTCTGAAGCTGCTGGCCAATTCGTATTCTAAGTTGTTCACCGAGAAGTTGACCATCTCCGGATCAGACAAAGGCATCTCACTTCCCATAAACTGAATCGGGTATTCTTTGCCTTTGTATTCGACTATGGCACCAGGCCAAATTATTTTATTGACTTCAGCACCGTCTTTTTCGTAAGTGATGTTCGAGAATTTCAATCCTTTTTCATCGAGAGCTTTGAAAATTTCTTGACGTTTTTTTTCATCGGCTTCTTCATACGGATCAATGAATTCGTATTCGATTAATCCGCTACTCAAGTTGTTGAATTCTGCTAAACGTTCTTCCACGGCCTGTTCGAGACGCTTGTAATCTGCTGGAAATTCTCCATGCAAATACACGCGCACATACACAGGTTCTTCCAAGCTTTCAAGCATGTCAAGTGATGTCTTGGAAAGCGAATTTCTTTTTTCTGCAGTAATATCTAGTTTAAAAAAGACAACAGTGGAAAGAAGTGCTATGGCACATAAAATACCTACAGTTAGAAAAAATTGAACGAGGTCGGAATTGCGTTTCTTCATCTATGCAAAAATGCAATGCTTTCCGCGAAAAAAGAAACTAATTTCAGGAATTGTTAACATGCCCAAGAGTCTTTATTGAAGTCTTTCCCAAATTGAAAATAGCATCTATTATTGATAAGTCTTTTTCAAACGGAAATCGATCCGCAAATACCTGCGGATAACTCTTCAACTCAACGGGCCTTGTTCCTCGCTGCTTCCATCTCTCACCCTCTAATTCTTTCACGAAGTGAATCTTTGGCTCCGCCAATCTTTCCTCCGGAATCTTTGATTCAATCAATCTTCCCTCTGGGATTAGGGGAAACCACCTGCATGTCCAGTCATGCGCTTTCATATTGAAATCAATCAGAAACTTCTCTTCCTTCAAAAAAAGTTCTTCCAATTCAACTTCAACAAAATCATACATCGCTGAATTGCCGTATGCACTGCGAATGGCTTGAAGTGTTTTCTTCCCGCTGTATTCCGAACTAATACGAATGTCGCGAAGAAGTTTTCGTTCGCCTCCAGTCGATTCAACTGGAATCGTTAATGTTTGAACCCCGTTACCCGTGAGTATGTCGAATCGATTGCGATAGGTTTGCTTCTGAAAATATTCTTCATTGCTTATCTCGAAATTATTTTCAGCATTCAAAACATACCAACTGATTGGAGCAAAGCAGCAGAGCGGGAGGGAAGTCATGAAGTGGTTTAGTCTACCAAGTGGAAGATACGATCCCAACGAACGTTGTTGCTTCCGTGGTAATCCATGTTTTCTTTCGAGAACCATGTGAACACCGCCTTTCCTACAATGTGGTCTTCCGGAACAAATCCCCAGAAACGACTGTCGGCACTGTGATGGCGGTTATCTCCCATCATGAAATAATAATTCTGCTTGAAAGTGTAGGCCGTGGCTTCTTGCCCGTTAATGAAAATTTTCCCTTCTTTCTCTTGAATGGTATTTCCCTCATAAGCTCCAATGACACGTCCGTAGCGAACAAATGCATCGTGCGACATTTCAATGGTCATGCCCTCAGCAGGAATAGCCATTGGTCCATATCTGTCGCTAGACCAACTGTTGAAAGGATAGTCTGCAGAATTTGGATAAATTGATAATGAATTCTCCGATGTGGTGTCTTGGTATTGAACAACGCTCGTAAAATCACTCGTCATTCCACGCATTTTGTTTGCCTCGTCTGAGGTCAGTGGCACAAGTAATAGTGTGCCTTCTTGATTAACCATTTGAATTTCGCTATTCAATTTTCCAAAATCACGTTGAAGCTTCGAAATAGCAGTTGCAGAAGAAACAGAAATCAAATGATTCCACATCATTCCTGCTTTGTTTTCGATAGCAGATCCATTGATATAAACTTGTCCATTACGCACCTCAAGAGTTTCCCACGGAAGTCCTATACAGCGCTTGATATACATTTCTTTTTTATCGAGCGGACGATAGCGCGTGCCGCCAATTTTTAAGTTGCCTCTTCCGCCGGCCGTGTTTTCACGACACGACTTACAAATGTTTTTCTCGTTGAAATTATTGCGAGCCATGCTCTCGTATTTAGCCCTGTCAGACAAATACAATTCAACATTGTTACCAGCAAGCGTTATTGCTTCGTTGCGAAGCAATTCATAATAATTGTGTCCAACATAATACGGATCAACCAAAACGGTATCTCCATTCGGGAAGTTGAATACAACTGGGTCGAAACGCTCTACTTTTCCGAATCCAGGCGTGCGCATATATGGCAAGCTGAACCAATCTAAATAACTGTTCGTTAATCCGCCTGGGATGGCGTTGTGGAAGAACGGAATTGAAACAGGCGTCATAGGTAAACGAGTTCCGTATGTGAACTTATCTACGAATAAATAATCTCCAACTTTCATGCTCGCTTCCATAGATGGAGTAGGAATGGTGAAGGCTTCGAAAGTGAATGAACGAATAATGCTTGCAGCTACAACAGCGAACAAAATCGCTTCGCCCCATTCGCGTCCCCAACTTTTCTTAACCTTTGACCAATTGCGGGGACCGACATATTTTTCTTCGTTCTTCTTGAATGCCAATGCATAGAGTGCATACCACGGCAAAGCACCGAATTTCCATTGTTCCTTGCTAGATCTTTGATTGAAAACAATTCCAACTTCAACATTTACAATAACCAACATGATTAGGTTAACTCCCGGTACTAAAAGCAACAAGAACCAATACCAAGGACGGCCGATAATTTTTAATAATGGAAGGAACTGCAAAATAGGAATGAAGCCGGGCAACTTGAATTCCATTCCGCTTCGCTTCATGAAAGCAGGAGTGGTTGCGCATTGAATAGCGATTAACAAAAACAGTAATATCCAGGGAATAAGATTCATTTTCTAATAATTAGTGTGGCGAAGTTACAAATTCAAGACATCTTTCATGGTATAGACACCAGACTTTCCATAAAGAAATTCAGCTGCACGAATCGCACCTGCGGCGAATCCTTTTCTGTTGTGAGCTTCGTGTTTCAATTCTATTGTGTCAATTTCGCTCGTGTAGCGGACGGTATGCGTTCCGGGAACATCGGGTAAACGCAGTGCTGAAATATTAAGCTCGTTCAGAATTTCTTCCCCAATCTTCCCTTCTCTTCCCTTTTCTTCCCTTTTCTCACCCTCTCTTAACTTTTCTTCTCCATTCTCCTCGTTCAACTTCCATGAGCTCAGATTTGGAGCATTCTCTAAAATTCCTTCAGCAAGCGTAATGGCTGTCCCGCTTGGCTTGTCGAGTTTTGCGGTATGATGAATTTCTTCAATGCTTGCGGTGTACTCTGGGAATTTCGACATCACGCGAGCCAGTTCTTTATTCAAGTGGAAAGTAATCTGAACACCAATGCTGAAGTTCGTTGCAGACAAGATAGCGCTGTTCGATTTCATTTTTGAAATCACTTCGTCGTACTGTCCGTACCACGCGGTTGTTCCAACAACAACGGGTACGTTTGCCTCGAAGCAAAGCGCAATGTTTTCCGAACATTGCTCAGGTGTGCTGAATTCAATGGCGACATCTGCTTGAGAAAGCGTTTCAATTGTTGCCGGATTTTCAGAATTGAATTTTCCAACGCACGTGTGACCGTATTCGGAAAGCAAGGCCTCAATTGCTTTGCCCATCTTTCCATATCCCAACAATGCAATTTTCATCAGTGAATATTTAAGGTGAAATGAAGTCCGGTAAATCGCGGAGAGACAACAGGAGTGTAGTTCAACGAAAGATTCGGACTCACATCGAATGAAAACAAATGTGCGTCGACATTCGCGTCAATAATCTGAAGAGCGTATACCCCAAGAAAGCTCATGTAACTTATATCAACGAACTTTTTATAATACTGCTGATTGAGATCGAGTTGTGTGCTGCTCAGCCCTTCCGCTTCTCCAGTTGGATTTGTTAAAGGATCAGTATCATTGAATGCGATATAGGAATTTTTCCAGAAACGATAGTTCTGCGTGTTATCTGAAATGAAATACACGCAAGCTCCAAGCCCAGCATAAACTATTGGTGCCTTCCAATATTTACGATTGTATATCTGACCGCTACCTGGGAGAATTGCCGAGTAAATTGTTGCTTTCATCGGACTGTGAGGTTGGTTCCATTTCAATTGAAATTTGGAACTGTCAGAAACAGCGACAGCATTGCTTTGGGCAATGCTGTTTAGTGCGATGAGCATAAGAAGTGCGATGAACGCGTGCTTCATAGGTTTTAGTTAAGTCCGAGCATGGAAATAATGCGCTCTAGATCGTCGTCTGTTGTAAACGGAATTTCCACTTTTCCAACGCCGCCTTCATTTCGAGTAACCTTGGCTTTCTTTCCGTATCGTAATTTTAAGTCGGCTTGCATCTTTTGAATTTCAAGCGGCATCAGATTCGCTTTCGAAGCGAATAATTTCGGTGCATCATCTTCCTTCACCAACTCTTCCACCTTGCGAACGCTTAAATCTTTTTCAAGAATTAATTTGAAAATTTTCAATTGCTTGCTTTCAGGTTCTGCATTAATTAAGGCACGCGCATGTCCCATGCTAATGCGTTTCTCAATAATTCCAAATTGAATTTCTGGAGGAAGGCGAAGCAAACGAACATAGTTCGTTACGGTTGTTCTGTCTTTACCCACACGGTCTGCAAGCTTGTCGGTAGTAAGGCTGCACTCTTCCATTAAACGCTTGTAGCTTATGGCAATCTCGAGCGCATTCAAGTTTTCACGTTGAATGTTTTCCACCAACGCCATTTCCAACATGCCTTGATCATCTGCCTCACGCAAGTAAACTGGAACCTCTGTTAGGTTTGCCATTTGGCTTGCACGAAACCGACGTTCCCCAGAAATGATTTGATATTTCTGAGAAGAAACTTTGCGCACTGTGATCGGCTGAATAAGCCCGAGCTCACCAATGCTAGTAGCCAGTTCAATTAACGCGTCGTTATTGAAGTCCTTACGCGGTTGGTAAGGATTGGCTTCAATTTGTGAAATATTCAATAAGGTAATTGGTCCAGCCACGTGACCCACCTCTTTCTCTCCAGTTGGAGGCGCCGCTTGTGAAACGAGTTCACTTTTACTAGATACCGGAGAATGCTCCAATAAAGCACTTAATCCTCTTCCTAATGCTTGTTTCTTACTCATGATCTACAGGAATGTATTTTTCGTCGCTACCCATCTTCGTCAAATTATTTTTTTGAAGAAGTTCGCGCGCCATATTCAAATAGTTCACCGCTCCCTTACACGAGGCGTCATGCATAATCACCGTTTGACCAAAGCTAGGCGCTTCTCCCAATGTAGTGTTGCGGTGAATTAAAGTGTCGAAAACCATCTCTTGGAAATGCATGCGCACTTCTTCAACCACCTGATTGCTCAAGCGAAGACGGGTATCGTACATCGTTAGCAGAATACCTTCAATGGTTAATTCTGTGTTTAATTTTTGCTGAACAATTTTTATCGTGTTCAATAATTTCCCCAATCCTTCCAAAGCGAAATACTCGCATTGAACCGGAACAATAACGCTGGCAGATGCTGACAATGCGTTCACAGTTACCAATCCTAAAGAAGGCGAGCAGTCTATAATTATGAAATCGTAATCGTCCTTTATCTTATTCAAGGTACCGCGAAGCATATACTCGCGGCTAGGCATATTAATGAGTTCAATCTCGGCTCCAACTAGGTCAATGTGTGAAGGAAGTAAATCAAGATTTGGACTTTCAGTCGTAATAATGATGTCGCGCGGATCTACATCGTTAATTAAGCACTCGTATATGCTTGTCTTAACCGTATTTGGATCCACACCTACACCGCTCGTTGCGTTGGCCTGTGGATCGGCGTCTACCAATAAGGTTTTAAATTCTAAAACGCCCAATGCAGCAGCAAGGTTAATGGCAGTGGTTGTTTTTCCAACGCCGCCTTTTTGATTTGCAACGGTTATTATTTTTCCCATGATATCGGGGTTTTTAGGTTCTTTTTACTTGTTTCACGCGTGTTTCACACGTTCAGCGAAAGTACGTTGCTTTATCTTCAGGAACTTTTTTTTTCTGAATGAAGTTTTACACACCACCTTTGTGCATGGAGTGTTAATAGACGTGTATAACTTTTTTAATTCGCAAGGAATAAGGAGTTTAGCATTTTGACTAATGATCGAAGTAAAACCAAATTATAGAATATGATAGAAATCCAAGAGAGCGCTGAATGGCTCAGCAAAAGAGGAGTAGGGCATGTAGATGTAGGGATTGTTTTAGGGACAGGTTTACACGGATTGGTGAACAAGATTACTGTGCTGAAGGAATTCAGCTACAGCATGATTCCAAACTTCCCCATTGCCACGGTTGAATTTCATTTCGGGAAATTAATCTATGGTGAAATGAACGGGAAGAAGGTTCTCGCTTGCGTTGGACGATTCCACTATTATGAAGGTTATTCTATGGATGAAGTGGTTTTGCCCGTGCGTGTAATGAAGTTACTTGGAGCGAAAGCTATCCTCCTTTCTAATGCAGCTGGGGCATTGAATCCTGATTTTGCCTTGGGCTCTCTGATGCTCATCGATGACCATATTAATCTGCAGCCTGAAAATCCGCTTCGCGGCCCCAATCACGACGACTTGGGAAATCGTTTTCCGGATATGTTAGAACCTTATAATAAGAGACTAAACGGATTGTTGAACGACATTGCCGAGGAAAAAGGGATAACTCTGAATGAGGGAGTCTATGTCTCTGTACCCGGTCCAAATTTAGAGACTCGCGCGGAATATCGCTTTCTGCGCACCATTGGCGCCGATGCGGTAGGCATGAGCACAGTTCCCGAGGTTATTGCTTGCGTGCACATGGGTGTTCCGTGTTGTGCGATAAGCATACTAACGGATGCCTGTGATCCTGCGCGGCTGAAGCAAACAAGTATCCAAGAGATTATTGCCATAGCGGAAAGCAATGAAGGATATTTAACTGATTTATATTCAGAGCTAGTGGCTCGAATATAGTTTTCAATAATTCGTCATTTTTTTTTACACAGCCCGTATTGTTATATCGGGCTTTGTTGTATTTTCCCCTTCGAAATTTTGAAAACCAATTAACCATTATGAAAAAACTCTACGTTTTAGCTCTTGCGATAGCAACGTTTGCTTCCGCATCTGCACAGACCTTTACAGCGGGAACGCTTCCAGGTTCTTATTACAGCGGAGGTGTTACAGGCGTTTGGGACATGAACAACGATGGATTGAATGACATTGTTGTTATGGACCAAAGTAAAACACTTCGCATTTTGCATCAGCAAGCTAACGGTACTTTCACGCAGGTGGGTTCCGGCACTCAATTGGGTTCTTCGCAATGGGGAATGACGGTGGGTGATATTGATAACAATGGTTACGCTGATGTGATTTCCGGTGGAGCCTATGATAACCTTCACGTATATAAGATTAACGCTGCAGGAACTATTGCCGAATCAACTCTTCCAGTAGGAATCTTCACTCAAGCATGTACGCTTGGTGACATGGATAACGACGGATGGTTAGATTTCTTCGCTTGTCATGACGATGGTCCTTCTAATATGTGGAGAAACGACGGAGCTGGAAATATGGTTCACAAGAACACCATTATGACTGATGCTGCTGGAACTACAGTATTGGACTACAACCTATACGCTGGTAACTACCCAGGTACTTCTGACCCATTAATGTCTGGTAACTACGGAAATGAGTTTTCTGACTTTGACCGCGATGGTGACCTTGACTTGTTGGTAGCGAAATGCCGTCAGGCTTCGAACGACCCTTTAGATAAACGCCGCACAAACATACTTTTCGTTAACGACGGAAACAATGTATTTCATGAAGATGCTGCAGCTCGCGGTCTAGTGAACTTGCAACAATCATGGACAGGAACTTTCGGAGATATCGACAATGACGGTGACTTCGATTGTATGATGACTACGCACAGTAGCACTTTGAAAATCTATGAGAACAACGGACTTGGATATTTCACAGACATTACTGCTGCATCTGGATTGCAAAACATTTCTGGATTCTTCATGCAGGCTCAAATGACCGATTTCGACAATGATGGTTTCATTGATATTATTTATGCAGGTGGAACATTCGGATATATGCACAACAACGGAAATCACACGTTCACTTCAATGACAAACTCGTTCAGTAACCCACAAACCATGCATGGTTTCGGATTGGGCGATTTGAATAACGATGGATTTGTTGACGTTTATGCTGGATATGGTAACTCAAACGGTTATGTAACTCCAAGTAACGTTGCAGACCGTCTTCAAATCAACGGTGGAAACAACAACCATTGGGTAGGTTTCCATTTGGAAGGTGTAATGTCAAACAAAAATGCAGTAGGTGCTATCGTTGAAATTCACGGTGCTTGGGGAACTCAAGTGCGTGAGGTTCGTTCAGGAGTGAGCTACGGTATTACAAACTCGAACATCTTAAACTTCGGTATCGGTTCTGAAACTTCTATCGATTACGCAATTATTCACTGGCCTGCTGGAGGAACAACAGTTATCCCAAATCCTGGAACTGATCAATACCACAGCTTAATTGAAGTGGATTGCGCTGCACCAGTTGCCTCTATCACGGCTAGCGGAAATACACAATTGTGTGTTGGACAAACTGTAAACCTAACGGCAACTGCAACCGGAAGCAATTTCATTTGGAGCAACGGTGCTACTACCAATACAATCACTGTAGGTGACGCTGGTCTTTACACTGCAATTGCTTACGATGCAAACGGATGTGCAGGAAACTCTAACGCAATTACTGTTGCTGTTAACACAACCGTTTCAACACCAACAGTTACTGTTGCTGGTGCTCTTGATTTCTGCGAAGGAATGTCGGTTCAATTAACAGCTTCTGAAGGTGCTAGCTATTTATGGAGCAACGGACTTACTACTCAAACCATTGACGCTACTTTACCAGGCAACTATACCGTTCAAGTAGAAGGTGGTTGCGGAATGGCAATGTCTGCTGCAACAACAGTTGTTGTTTACGACGCTCCTGCTGCTCCAACATCTGCCGATGTAACCATTGGAGCTACAGGTGTAACTGCTGACTTGACTGCTACAGGAACAAACCTTCAGTGGTATGACGTTGCTACTGGCGGTTCTCCAATCGCAACAGGTTCAACGTTCACGACTCCAACAATCACAGCTTCTCCAACTTCATTCTGGGTTGAAGATGTTGCTACTTTCGGTGGAGTGCAAGGTGCAGGTGGTAAATTAACGAATGACGCAGCTAGCGGTGCTTACTTCACAAATACACCAACGAACTTCAACAAGTTCGACGCATTGGAAGATGTAATATTAGACAGTGTATATGTTTATTCTAATGCTACAGGTGTTCGCACCATTGAAGTAGTAGACGCGAACTTAACAGTGATCGCTACAGCTGACGTAAACATTCCGACAGGTGATTCTTATATCAACTTGAACTTCTTCGTTCCAGCAGGCACAGGTTACGGTTTGAGAACATCTACAGCGAACCCAGGCTTGTGGAGAGATCGTGACATCACTGTTGCTTCTCCATACCAATATCCTTATGATGTAAACGGGATAATTAGCGTAACAGGCACTACAGTTACCAACGGTAACCAAAACCAAGACGGTGACAACTACCATTACTTCTTCTACAACTGGCACGCACACACTCCTTCTTTCGACTGTCCAAGTCCAAGAGAAGAAGTTGTTATCTCAATCGTAGGAGTTGAAGAGTTAGAGACTATTTCTAACGTAGTGGTATTCCCGAATCCTGCTACAGACCACTTAACTGTTCGTTTGAACAGCACAAAAGGTGGTGCAATGAATGTTAATCTTATCGATGCAGTGGGAAAAATGGTTCAAGCGAATCAAGTTACTGTAAGCACAGGAACACAAAACATTGAGCTTAACCTGAACGGTATTGCTCCTGGTATCTATGAATTGCAAATGGTGAAAGATGGCAAAGCGTCTTCTACGCGTTTAGTGGTTCGTTAAGAGACTTTTTAGCAGAGAGAAAGGGGTCGAGTAATCGGCCCCTTTTTTATTTGTCAGTGTTCGCTGACAGGTTGTCTTAAAGCCGCAAGTGGCATATTGGTTGAAAGAGCCTGCGAAAATTATCAAACTATGAGACAAGGAAATATTTCAGTTCAAACCGAAAACATTTTTCCCATTATTAAAAAATTCTTGTATTCAGATCATGAGATCTTTTTGCGAGAACTCGTAAGTAACGCAGTAGATGCTTGTCAAAAAGCAAAAACATTGAGCAGTCTTGGCGAATTGAAAGAAGGAGCAGAGAACTATCGTGTTGAAGTTATTTTGAATGAAGCGGACAAAACCTTGACCATTCGCGACAACGGAGTGGGTATGTCGGAAGAGGAAGTTGACAAATACATCAATCAAATTGCCTTCAGCGGCGCTGAAGAATTCGTTAGTAAATATCAAGACGCCCAAATCATTGGGCATTTCGGTTTAGGATTCTATTCCGCATTTATGGTGGCGAAGGAAGTGGAAATTATTTCGAAGTCGAGAAAAGAAGCTCCAGCTGTGAAATGGGTGTGCGATGGTTCGCCGAACTTCACCATGGAAACAGTAGAAAAAGAAACCTACGGAACCGATATCATCTTGCACATCGCAGATGATTCAACTGAGTTTTCTGAAAAATCTCGGTTGGAAGGAATTTTAAATAAGTATTGTCGCTTCATGCCAGTAGAGATTGTGTTCGGTGAAAAAACAGAACACGTTGAAGATCCTAACGGAGAGGTTGACGACAAAGGAAATGTGAAGCGCGTTGAAACGACCGTGGACAACGTGATCAATTCAACTACCCCTCTTTGGACCAAGAAACCAGCCGATCTTCAACAAGAAGATTACGAGACGTTCTATCGTGAATTGTATCCGTATTCCTTCGAAGATCCGTTGTTCCACATTCACATCAACGTAGATTATCCTTTCAACCTAACTGGAATTTTATTCTTCCCGAAGTTGAAGGCGAACATGGAAAACAACAGAAACAAGGTTCAGTTGTATTGCAATCAAGTATTCATCACAGATGAAGTGAAGAACATTCTTCCCGACTTTCTTACGTTGCTTCACGGTGTGATCGATTCTCCAGACATCCCGTTAAACGTATCGCGCAGCTATTTGCAAGAAGACGGAAACGTGAAGAAGATTTCTGCACACATCACCAAGAAAGTAGCAGACAAATTGAACAGTATGTTCAATGCAGACCGCAAAGATTTCGAATCGAAGTGGGACGACATCTCTGTTTTCATTCATTATGGAATGTTGTCGGAAGAGAAGTTCAACGAGAAAGCAGTGAACTTCAATCTTTTCAAAACAACAGAAAATGAATATTTCAATTTGGAAGAATTGAAAGCGAAAGTCGACGTCCTTCAAAAAGATAAAAGTGGAAACACTGTGGTGTTGTACAGCAACGACAGCCAAGCGCAAGATTCATTCATTGCTTCAGCAAAGGATCGTGGATATGTTGTGATTGAAATGAACTCGCCATTGACGCCCCATTTGATTTCGCAATTGGAATCGAAAGATCAAACGTTGAAGTTCAAACGTGTGGATAGCGATGTGTTAGACAAGTTGATTGAGAAGGAAGAGAACTCTGCATCACTCCTTACCGAAGAAGAGAAGACGGCTTTGAAGCCGTTGTTCGAAGAGAATTTGGACACAAAGTCTTTCAATGTGAGTTTTGAAAATATGTCTTCAACGGAAGCACCAGTTACAATCGTGCAGAACGAATTCATGCGACGCATGAAAGAGCAGAGCGCATTGGGCGGAGGCGGAGGAATGAATTTCTACGGTGAGCTTCCCGATAGCTACACGATTGTCGTGAATTCGAATCACCCCTTAATGCAGAAGATCAATGCCGATAAAGAATCGGGTAAAGGTCTGGCGCAACAAGCGGTTCAATTGGCCATGCTTTCAAAAGGTATTTTGAAAGGAGCTGAATTAACCAAGTTCATTCAAGCCAACTTCGAATCGTTAAATAAATAATTTGCGTAACAAGAAAAAAAAGAACAACTTCGTTCAACAATAAACAAAAATGAAATCAAATAAAGTGTTAATGGCTCTGCTCGCAGTAGTCGGAGTAATAGTCGTAAGTTTTGGAATCTTCTACCTTTACGGAACAAGCGTATACAGCGGAGCTGTAGAGAAGCAAGAAACCGTAAACGAGAAATGGGCGAACGTGCAAACCGCTTATCAGCGTCGCGCAGACTTGGTTCCGCAATTGATTGCAACCGTGAAAGGTGCTGCAGCGAATGAGGAGAAAATATTAATGGAAGTGACGAATGCGCGCGCTGGAATTAAGAGTGCAAATACTCCTGAAGAGATTCAGCAACAAGGAAGTATAATCAATCGCAACATTCAAGTGGTATTCGAGAAATATCCAGAGATTCGCAGCACAGAGAATTTCGGTATGCTTCAAGCACAACTGGAAGGGACCGAGAATCAGGTAAAAACAGAACGTGATTTATACAACGAAGCGGTTAAGCAATTTAACAGTTACGTTCGTGGTTTTTGGAAGCACAAGGCACTTGGATTAGTTGGCAACGACGATGAAGAATTCAAAGTACGTAAGATGTTTGAAGCCGATGCAGGAAGCGAAAACGCGCCTAAGGTTAGTTTCGAATAATGGGGTTTTTCTTCGAAGAAAAATTCTCTATTGAAGTAGAGAAGGCCATTGAAGAAGCAGAGCTGCTCACTTCGGCAGAATTCAAATTGCACATTGAAGAATCGTGCAACGAAGATTTGCTTGATCGAGCAGCTTTTGTTTTTTCAGAACTGGAATTGCACAAGACAGAGAAGCGTAATGCTGTTCTGTTGTACGTGAGTGTAAACGACCGAAAGGTTTCGATACTCGCAGATGCAGGAGCTAAAGCGCATTTGACGGAAGAGATTCTTTCCAATTGTCTTTCAACTTTAATTCATGATTTTAAATCGGACAACTACGCTGAAGGGATTCGTTCTTGTTTCCTCGCCATTGCGAACGCATTAAAATCACATTTCCCTTATCAAGAAAACGACATCAATGAGATTAGCAATAAAGTCAGCCGTTAAGTTATTATTCGTCGCTGCTTTGCTCGTCTTTGGCGCAAACGCAAACGCTCAGGATTGCTTTCCTGCGAAAGATGATCGTCGATTGGTTTACGACGGCGCGGGCATGCTTGCAGCCAATGAAATACAATTGTTGGAAGACAGCTTGCAAAATTTAGCTCGCACAACAGGAACACAAATCGTGGTTGTGATTGTGCAAGACTTGTGCGGATTTGAACCATACGCTTTCGCAACAAAACTTGGTGAGCAATGGGGAGTTGGTCAAGCCAAGCAAGACAACGGAATCGTATTTCTCATTAAACCGAAACAACCGTCTTCGAAAGGAGAAGCTTTTATTGCGGTTGGAAGAGGGCTGCACGGAACCATTCCAGATGCAATCTCATACACCATTGTTGAAAATGAATTTATTCCTTTAGCAAAACAAAAAAAATATTTTGAAGGCATAGCGAAAAGTGTTCAAGTACTTTCCGATTTGTCTCGTGGAAAATATCCAGCAAGTGCATACGCTCCGGAAAAGAAAAACAACAAAGGCGGTATCTTTGGCGCAGTCATTTTCTTCCTAGTCATTGCGGGCGTATTCTTTTTATTTAAAGTGAAGAGCACACGTCAATATGCGCGCACAAACAACCTCGGTTTTTGGGCGGCATGGGCCTTACTAGCATCCATGAACACGCGTCACTCAGGATATTACAATTCGTTCCGAGGTGGAAGCGGTGGCTTCGGCGGAGGATCAGGCGGTGGCGGTGGCTTTGGCGGTTTCGGAGGTGGAAGCTTTGGTGGTGGCGGAGCAGGTGGATCGTGGTAATATTGAATTGACCTATCTTCGCGACATGAATTTGAAAATAAGAACATCATTAGCTAGAGCACTGTTCGTGCTTTTTGCGGGTGTGCTTTCTTTTCAAACCATTCACCAGCTCACGGCGCACAGTCATGATTCAGAAACTTCTCATGAGCATGAAGACGAGCAATGCCAGTATTGTGCAATCAAAGCACTTCCTTATTTACCTGTAGAAATTTTAGATATTGCTTTTCATTGCAATGTTGAATTGCCTGTAGCAACGTCGGTTTATGTTTCGCCATTTTCAGATTCAGTTTTTGTAGAACAGTCGGGGAGAGGGCCGCCCCAAGGATGATCGTTAATTCTTTTCCGATTCATTCTTAATCTTTTTCAATGCGTTTATTTTTTCTTGTTCTCTTTTTGGGAATGGGATATTTTGCACAAGCGCAACTGCACGGAATTGTAGTTGATGCTTCCACGCAATGGCCCCTTTCGCATGTTCATGTAGAAGTGCATGAGCTCAATACCGACGTTATTACCGACGGTAAGGGCTATTTTATTGTGGAAGAAATTCCAGTTGGAAAATATCATTTGCATGTGTTGAAGGACAATTACGCAGCGAAGCTTTTCGATTTCACGGTAGAGCACGATTCAATAACAACCTTGCGCATTGAATTGCTTCTTTCAAATTTTCAATTGAATGAAATTGTCATTGAAGACGGAACTTCAAAAGTAGAAGTTCGAAGATCTTCACAAGCCATGGTTTCGCTTTCAGCAGCAGAACTTACGTTGGCCAATGGACTCACGCTTTCAGACAAGCTGAAATCGCAGCCAGGTATTTCTTCCATTTCAACCGGAGCGGGAATGAGTAAGCCTCAAATACGAGCGTATTCAGGATCGCGCTGTTTCATTCAAGATTTAGGAATGAAGCACGAGGCGCAGCAGTGGGGAAGTGATCATGGGTTGGAGATTGATCCGTTTCAAATTGAGAACATTGAATGGCGGAAAGGTGCCGGAAATGTCATGTATGGATCAGACGCAATAGGCGGAGTGCTTACCATTCGCTTGCCCGAAGTTCCGAAAGAAGCTGTGCATGGAAACGTAGGTTCCATCTTCCAGTCGAACAACAACACACTTGGAAATTCTGCACAAGTTTCAATTCGAAAAAATAAAAATTACCTGAAGCTTCGAAGTACGTTAATGAATTATGGCGACATGCAATTGCCGGCCGATTCGTTCACTTATTTGAGAAGAATTTATCCGCTTGCTAATGGCGCTCTTCAAAACACGGCGGGGAAAGATGTGCATGAGCAATTTGTTGTTGGAAGATTATTTCCCAAAGGGAAAATTCAGTTGTCGCAAAGTTTGTATACGCAGAACGCAGGCATGTTCGTGGGTGCGATCGGAGTGCCCACGGTTGGTAGTGTGCAAAGCGATGGCGA
>Ga0114981_10000143_pt1 | contig 41110 bp, 31 predicted proteins | sample S_140806_MF_Meta_FD_87028 | JGI IMG/M metagenome (GOLD analysis project Ga0114981, IMG submission 87028) | Freshwater microbial communities from Lake Simoncouche, Canada to study carbon cycling - S_140806_MF_MetaG | ecosystem: Environmental > Aquatic > Freshwater > Lake | place: Lake...
ATGTTGGTCATGTTGGTCATGTTGGTCATGTTGGTCATGTTGGTCATGTTGGTCATGTTGGTCATGTTGGTCATGTTGGTCATGTTGGTCATGTTGGTCATGTTGGTCATGTTGGTCATGTTGCAGTTTGCCACGAATCAGCATGTAGGTTTTGCGACACGTCCTGCCAGACGTACCGCAAGTTTTGGGTGGACGAGTCGCACTGGTTTCCGAGCTGGGCCAGCGTGTCGCTGCACATGCACAGACCAGTTTGCTCGTCAAGCTGCGTGTTGGCCGGGCAAGTGCAGTAGAAGAAGCCGTGTTTCTGGCTGGCGTTGCAGACTGGCCACGTCAAGCCCACCACAATAGTAGCCAGCACGACCAACACTACGATGATGATGATTGCCACGTGAATCTTGCGAGTTCGTTTCAATGCTTTGCTGCGCGCTGCAAACGCCATTGCATCCTGATTGGTTTCAAAATTGCCAGATTTGTCAGATTTGTCAGATTTGCTGGATTTGCTGGATTTGCTAAAACTGGTATGTTCATCTGTTTGGTCGGTGTGGTCGGTGTGGCTAGGCTGACTCTGGTTTTGGCTTTTTTGGCTTGCTGGGTCAGTTGGACCAGTTGGGCCAGTTGAGCTTGCTGAGCCTGTTGGGTCTTGTTTGTTCAACATCCAATTGATTGCCTTTTTGGCAACTTTTTTAATTTGGTTTGGCACCGACTGGCTTGCCTGGTTGGTTTGGTTGGTTGGGCTGGGCCGGCTCGGTTGGTTCGAAGCAGAATCGACAAGTGACGCCGTTTCGACGTTGTTGGACATTCTTGTTTTTTAGTGTGTTTGGTTTGGTTGGTTCGTTTGGTTTGTTTGGTTTGTTTTTGATAGCTACTTTTTTACATGTTTAGTTGTTGCTTTTGCACCATGTATACCACCAAAGCGATGATGCCGACCACTACAAAGATTGCAATGCACAAATAGAGCGAGTGCAGGCCAGACACGTGTCTGTCAAACCCAACTGTTGCATATCTTGTTCTGCCAGGCAAGATTTGCCGACCATGACGACCATGACGACCATGCCGACCATGCCAACCATGTAAACCATGCCGACCATGCCGACCATGCCGACCATGTTGACCATGCAAACCATGATGATTATTCATTTACAATATTGCCAAACAAACCAGTTGGTTGGTTGGTAACTTGGTTGGTTGGTTGATTAGTTGATTTGTGATTTGTCTGGTTGGATAGGCATAGATTCGAAATTTTTTACAGCAGCATAGAAAAACCAGTTTGTTGCTTCCAACTGGTTCCAACTGGTTTCCAACTGGTTTCAAAATGGCATGTGTAGATTCAACGGTGATTGGTAAATCTCGTCCAGGATTCTGTGATTCAACAAATTTGCCCATATCAACCGGCTGCCCGGTGTTCGACTCGGCCGTCCAGTCCATCGATGCCGGTTCGAATGGTCGAAAGGTGGCTGTGTTGGCCGACTGCCAGACTGTGCTTGCTAGCCAGACGGTGCCTGCCAAGTTTGGCATCCAGTCCATCAACATGAGCAACGGCTGGCCAGGGCAGCAGGTCGACACTGACGTTCAGAACTGCAAGCGCACCCGGTATGGCGTCTACGACTCGACGACGGGCCAGCCCAGCACGTACGGCGGCACCAAGCTCAGCTCGGCGTGGTCCATGTGGCCAGCCATCAAACAGGTCTGCCAGACAGCCATGAAAGACGCCAAGTACAAAAACACTTTGCCAGGTCAAAACACGCCGCTGGACGACTTCAAAGGTATGTTTTCGCAGCAAGACGGCCCAGACGACACAACTGTCAACGTAGCTTTTGACTACAACTGCCAGTCGCCAGACCAGACGTGGTACACCAAGTGCAGAGCGCCCGGCTTTGATTACATTACGTGGGACTCCAAGCTGGGCCAAAAAGTCGACCAGTACGGCCAAGTGTGCGCCAAGGATCCAAACAACATCAACCCGACGTCGGCGAAATCGGGTATACCAGCTGGCTACTTTTCGGGCGCTCAGGCAACACAGTCATCATCTGCTGGCAAAACAAAAGACACCTGCGACACTGGCGGGTGCTGCATCCAGGTAACAACAACTGATGCATCGCAGCTGGACAGCCGGACGTGCCAAACCTGCCAGTCCAGCCAAACATCCACTCTGCCCAGCCTGACTGGCAAAAACGTTACGTTTTACTTGACCGACTACGACGGGTCACACAATTCGACCCGCATCGACCTGCCGTACTGCGACTCTGCAACTCAGAAAGGCGTGGCCATTACACCCAACCTTTCGGCCAGTAACGCACAGTACTTTTCAGATGTGCGGGAGTGCCAGCCAGGCGGCAGCATGGCCGGGCAGTGCAATGGCATCACAGGCTGCCAAGGTTTGAACGATTCGTACAATGACTGCATGGCAGGCATGTCGAACTTTTCAACCTTCAACAACCCGTCGACCAACTGCCCGAATTACATGACACTTGCCAGACAAGCCGCCAGTGCGAACACCTGCCCGGCGACTGGCACGAGCTTCGACACATCGCCGTACGTGACCAGTGGCGCGTTTATCAACTCAATGTCTGGCATGCAGATTCCCGAAGGGGCTTGGGTGACTCTGTGGGCAACCGGTGACGTCAACCTCGACGACCAGTTGTGTGCGCCGCCCGCATCGGGACAAACCAAGTTTATGCTGCAACTGATGTGCGGGCAGTCCACTACTGGCACTTCAACGTCTGCTGCGTGTGACCAAGGCACGAGTTCGCTTCTGAGGGCTGACGCCAAGCTGTTTCAAGTGACCAGCAGCTCGGCAACAAACATCACCCCAAAAGAAAACCTGTTCATCAGCAGTCCACCTACTTCTAAAACAGGTTGCTTTTGCGAGTTTCAAAACCTGGATGCCCACTCGCTGCAAAGTGCGGCCGCTGGCGTACCTGATCCACAGGGTGCCGCGCAGCGTGGCTGGCAAGGCGTAACCATGGGGTTCATGCCTGGTTACTACGATACGACCTGCACGACAAGTAAAGGAGCATGCAATTAGCAACACAGTGCAAAGACTTGCCGATATCAACAAGCACACCAACACACCAACACACCAACACAGCATAACCGTATAACCGTATAACCGTATAAAAACGTATAACTGTGCGTTTTGAAAAACCTGGAAAATTGATTGGTTGTATAAAACAGTTGCTTGGTTGATGTTCATCACCGGGCTTGGCCAGTTGTTGTGGATAGCTGTCTTGGTCGTGCTGGTTGCAATTGTTGTGCTATCAGTGCTGTTTTTGCTGGTCAAGCACACCAAGCTCGGCATGTTTACTCACCACCAGGTTGCCTACTCGAAACCCTGGCTTGCCAAGCCGAGTCCAGCATTCAGCGACCAGGAATGGCAGGACTTGGCTAAAAAGCCGACTGTTGGCAGGCCGACTGGCTGGGACAGCACAGCCCACAAAATGCACCAAGCCGCCATGAAGCAAGTCGTGCTGCCCGAACCAGCCATTCAAACCGGTCCAACTGGTCCAACTGGTCAAACTGGTTCAACTGGTCCAACTGGTTCAACTCATGCAAACTTGGTGGCAGTCATGGCGTCGTGGTGTGGTTTTTGCCAGAAAGCACATGCAGCACACCAGCAGGTCGACTCGGCAGGCCAGCACATTCAAGAAGTCTATTGCGACAAAACACCCAACCACCCAGCCTGCCAAAACCACGCTAGTCAGGCAAAGCAGGGATATCCGGCATACTACAAAAACAACCAACAGGTCCAGTATGGTTTCACGCCGAATGTCGGCCAGCTTATCGCACAGCATGCCAAGTAAATCAAACTTTGACTGTCTTCCAAGTTTTCTTGACTGACGGACGGACTGGTCGGACTGGTTGAACCGGATGAATTGGTTGGTTTGGTTGTACCGCAATTGGTCGAACTGGTTGGTTTGGTCGTACCACAATTGGTCGAACTGGTTGGTTTGGTCGTACCACAATTGGTCGAACAGGAACAGTTTGAACAGTTTGGATTGGTTGGATTGGTTGGATTGGTTGGATTGGTTGGATTGGTTGGATTGGTTGGATTGGTTGGATTGGTTGGATTGGTTGGATTGGTTGGATTGGTTGGATTGGTTGGATTGGTTGGATTTTTTTGAACAGTTTGCCAAATCGGTGCTGGTATGCTTCCAAGCTTCCAAACTTGATGCACAAACTTTTCAGGTTGTCGCGCTTGTCGACGCCCAGGTATGCTTTTCTGGTTGTGCTGCACGGCCTGACTTGCTTGGCAAAGTCGTCAAACAGAAACAACACATTATTCTTTTTGCTGAAAAACATCAACTTGGACTTTTTGGCTGGTCTGAATGCCTGGCAGTAACTAATCATTGCATTAATCGTGCTAGTGCTGCTGTCGACGCATGCCAGGCAAGCCAGCAGGTTGCAAGCCAGCTTGCCGACCAAATTCGACACTGCCAGATTCGACGCTGCGTAGCACAGCTGGGCTGCAAAGCCGGGCTGCTTGCTCGCCGAGTCGTGGCGGCCAACCAAAATCTTGGCAACTTGGCTGGACATGACAACAATGTCTTCGTGCACTGCCGGGCTGGGCAAGATTGTGTCAAACAGCTGGTCAACACCCACTGGTTGAGCCAGCTGGTTGAATTTGGTGTAGACCAGTTTATTGTTTGTACAACGCTGAAACAGCCTGTTTGAACCAGTTTGGCCAGTTTGGCCAGATGGGACAGTCCACGACAAAAAGCCTTGGCTGGTCGACAGCAAGTCGGCAGTCATGTCTTGCCACGCTGGTCCTGGTTGGCTGCGCCGAACCAGCTGGTTGGAATAAACAAACTGGTTGTTGAGCAGTTGAACTTGTAGGTCGTAATGCTTGCAAAACACCAGGTACCCAGCATGGCCAGCATGGCCAGCTTGGTCAGCATGGCCAGCATGGCCAGCCTGGTTAACATTTGGCGTTTCGTAGCAGCTGCGCACCATGATGCACTTGGTGTTGTTGTAGCCAGCACACACGCGCAGCTGCTCGACAAACACGCCGAAATAGCCCAGCCAGCCGGTCTTGACAGTTTGGACGCGCAGCCAGGGCTGGCTTGCATGAATTTTGGCAGAATGCCTGGCGTGTTGTTTGTACAATTTGGCTAAGCTGGAATGTTGGTTGGTACTGTCATCAAAGTCGTCAAATATTAAAACAGTCACAAATTCTGGTTTAGCAGCAGCTTCAAACGCAGAGTAAACAGTTTGCCACGCAAAGTCGCAGCCAGGCAAGTTGTGCATGCACACCAAGACATTCGGCAACGTGTTCATTGCAACTTTGCCAACAGGGTTTGGCGGGTGTTGTTTAGAAAAGTACCCAACACATGCAACTGCTAGAATGACCACAACAACAACAACAAGCAACATGACTGTAAGTCCCATGTTGGTTTTAGTTTTTTACTGCAAATGCATTTTTCAACTAACACGCCGTACACCATACACCACACGCACCACACGCACCACACGCACCACACGCACCACACGCAAAGTTGAAACCAGAGTTTCACAGACGTATCTGGTCGGAAACCATTTCGTGTCGCAGAATTGCCGTCGCCGAATCACAGGTATTGTGTACCACCTTGCGCGGGTAAACCAGTCAACGCAACTATGGATAATCCGTATATCCAAGCAACCTGAAACTAACATCCGGCTCTTGCGAACGCTACGCCTCTAAGCACGTCGAAGCCAAAACCACATAACAACCATGTTAAACTGTGCCGGACACGTTATAACCAGCCTTGTACTTTTCCGCGAGTCCGTACGGTCATACGGTCATACGGTCATACGGTCATACGGTACCTTACCATTATAATAAATTGGCCAACAAATACGTGTTTCATTGAAAACATGCGTTAATTCTATATACCGCCAGCATGAGACGTATTTAAAATATACTGCTGTCTAAAAACAGCCCAAAACACCGGGTACCAAGGCAACCATGCCGAGGTCGAGGCTGTCATCAGCGTTTACAACTGCGGTCTGGCAAAAGCTTTGCGACAAAAATGAACTCGACGAAACACATGGATGGATGGTCTGGATGTACATGATATTAGTAAACGACCAAGATGCTCCTGACCGGACTAATGGCGGTTCAAGTGACAACAGTGGTGGGACTGGTGACGGAGCTGTGTTCCGCGTAAATGACACCGTATTGACTCATGGCCTCAAAACGGTGGAACTTAACGATTTGACAGGAACTGTTACAAGTGAATTAAAGCAGCGACCAGATCGTTCGTCAAGACACATTGTGAGTTTTAAACGAAATGTTGGCCCTGACAAGTTAAAACTAGTCACCAGTGGCAATAACACCAGTGTCGGACAAAGCAATACGTTCACCGTCGGCAACAAAGTGAAAGTTGTTGACCCGACAAATGCCGCCTGGAACAACAAGACTGCGCAGGTAGACGCAGTAACACATGATGTTAAAGGTATTCTATACACAGTGGCGTTCGAACTATTTATTCTACCTGCAAACTTGCGGCGTGTCGCCGACAGCGGTGATGCTAGCAGTCGTGGTGATGACGCAAATAATGCGACACCGCCATGGGCGCAGGTGCCGGTTAACCTTACTGCTGTTGACGGACGTTATTTGAGAGGACAAACGCTAGAAACAATTGCGCAAGCATACAAAACGGCAAGGTTAGCCAATCAGTCGTCACTGAAACTCAAACAACGTGTAGAACCATATACTGATGCCAACAACGAAGAAGACGTTACTGTATTATGGAAAGACTACGATTCAATCACTGCGTGGAAGAGTGTCACATTCGCAGGAAAAGATCCTGTGTTTCTTCACCCAGCAGCAACAAATGATATTCTTTTGAAAGACGGCATGACAAGATCGTTCAATGAGTTTGTAAGTTCAGTATCACAAAGCACGCAACAAGCAGACAACGATGTATTACAAACGGTTTTTACCGGATCTGGACTCTTTAAAAACAATGATGAACGTAGTTCACACTCGTTAACCAGTACGAGTTCAAGTCGCACTAACAATACGCCTTCTGACAATGAGCGTAGCTCTTCAAACAAAGTCCAAATACGGTCGAACAATGCAGGTCGCAACGATTCCCAGGCGAATAGTCAAAACAGTCAAACCGTCATTGCGGTATGGCGTGACGAGTTTAAGAACATGGAAAGTTCACAAACGTGTCAACTTAAATACTTGCCCAACCTTCATACGTGTAACCTGCTGATTGAAGCGATTGAAGGATTGAGTATCGAGCAGCAACTTGTTTTAAAACTCCGCCGATGCATTAGCGTACAACTGTATCGTGTATACCAACCAGTTGATAACCACAGCATGCCTGCATTTTTCCCAGTTCGGCCCTTGAATGGGTCTTACAATTCCATATTTGCGTTGGCGGGCGCAAGAATCTTGCTGCAACTTGTTATGGCTATCGTTACAATCTTGGGCTACACCACGCATAGTCAACCAATCCAACAACTCGTGGAAAAAATTAATACATGTGTGCAGACACACAACACTAACGACATCAACAACACGAATGTTTACGAAAATGATATAGATCAAATGACCGAAAGAAATGCGAATCAAGAACAGCCAAAACCAACAAAACAACTAAAACTTGTTGCTTACGACCAAGACATGAAAATACTCTTGACACATTTGTTGGAGAATGTATTAGATGATCGAATTACAACAGTAGCACAATTCGAACAAGCCTTGGTTGGCAGTTTCAAAGACCCGTTTGGAACGATTGCACAAACTAAATCAGAGACGTCTGACGAGTATATTGTAAACGACATTCTTACCAAGCTTGCAAGCAACGATATAGACAGTTTGAAGAACAAACCCAGCAACACAGCGCTTTTGGTTGCCAAGTACGCAATGTCAAAGATTGATGCGTGTGAAGACAAAAAGCAATTTGTCACCAACGTTCTTGCGTATATTCACCATACACTCACGATAAAAGGCCAAATGAGCGATGAGACCAGTTTGGGGGTCACCAGGTACAAAAGTGAAGAAATCACCGAGTTTTTGCAAAACGGTATGCTGAGCAGAAAAATTGATTTCCAAAGTGATCACGAAACGTATCGATCTGCTGCAGACTTGCTTTTGGGTAATGCAAAAGATGTGTACTTGACGACATTTGGATATGTGGTCCGGTACATCCGCGCGCTGGCTGGCGTTGCGGCTTGTCTGGGCCAGTTTTGCGACAGCTACCACATCCGCATCATTTTGACTGAACACACCCAGACCGAACCCAACTTCACATGCACCATATTGGTCGAAGATCCCAATGATGCATATCCTGTTCAGGACGCAATGCAAAGTTGCAAAAGGTATCATACGCGCTACACCGAACAGCGCCGGAGCGGCGGTAGCGAACTAGTCTTCGATTTGCCGTTCGTCATAGAATATAATGCACCATGGTTGAACCAAACCACATACTACTTGGCTTGCCAGCAGAACATTCCGTTGCAAATGGTACCCGACTATCTCCCAGCTGCAAAAGATACAGACAGAATATCCGACTGGACGTCCAAGATTGGCTTTGGTGATGTGATTTTGTACCGAGCAAATAACATGAACCTTGTAGACAATCTGAAGTGTCCCAGCGACGACCCAGAACTGAAGATAGACTACCAAATGATGGTTATTGAACCGTTTAGTTGCCACTTCGATGCACTGCCTTTGTTCCACGCAAGCTACCCAAGGATGCTTTCACAGTACGCGCAGCACGGTTTAATTAATAACAACAAAAGCGTAGACCGCTTGATGCAACAAATCATGATGTGGTGCTTTACAGGCAACACGTCCATGCCGCGATACGCGCAGAACCTGTCGGGAGGTCAAGCGTATGACAGTCTGAAGGAGCTGCAGTATGATGATTCAATGATACATTCCCATGCGATCAATACCACAACTTACAGCTTTCGTGAGTACGACATCAAGCAACACTTTTTGTACAGCACCAGCCGCGCCATGGTTGCACTGATGCGTTGGTTGGTTGGTATTGGCATCCCAGCCAAAACTGGAATTTACATACTTGACACGTATAGGACATACAACAATCCAAACCAACAAACAGACCTTCGAAACAAAATCAGGCAAGCAGATTCGTCCCGCATCACACAAAACCCTTTGAATGTTGTGAAGTTTTTGATGCTTGACCAGAAGCTGTTTGCCCGACCAGACCAGGCGAGCCAAGCAGGCCAAGCAGGCCAAACAGGCCGAACAGGCCAAACAGGCCAAACAGGTCACGCCAACAATCAAACTGGCCAAACCGACAGCGCGCTTTTATCGAAACTGTCTCTCTACGGTATGCAGTTGGCTTACCAACAATTCACCCGTGCAGCCAGCTCTGAACCAAACGATGCCAAAAAAGCACAATTCGAAACAGTAGTAAATGCTATAGAACAGGGTTTGAGAAACGAATTTCAAAGTCGTAGAGTAAATAGGTATGCTTGGGAAACAACTTTTCAGAACTATAGTCGTTTCTACGAGCAAAACGGGCGTTGGTGGGACAGTCAGACACTGCCTAAAAAGCAATCAAACAATCCCAACAATCACAACAATCCCAACAATCCCAACAATCCCAACAATCCCAACAATCAACACCAAGCCAGCAACGTGCTGTACAGTACTGGCCAAACCAACCATTTGGGCGGCGTCTTGGCAGTCACAGGTGCAGCCGGAGCAGCAGCGATTGGCATGACTTACAACAACAACAACAATGCGGGCCAGAACACAGTCAGCGTCAAAGCCAACATGATTACTGACCAGGCAGACCGCCAGGCCCGCAAAGTGGCCAGACTGGCCACCGCCAAGGTCAACAGCACGGCCAGGAACATTACCATCACGGACGCGCAGGGCAGAGCGGTGTACACCTTGCTGCCGCACAACATTCTGGCCAACATATTGTTGTTTGTGTTTGGCGGGCTGACCATGTTTGCCGCAGCGGCCGGCACGTCGACCTACTCGGCGCTGATTGACGTTGCCAAGGCGCAGGCCTCGCAGATGACAGAAAACCTGGCGCCGATCCAGCCGGCCAGGATGGCCTGCAGCTTCTTTTTCGGGCTTGGCATTGGCATTTTGATGGCTTTTCTGGTGTCGCTGGTGGAGATCATCAACAACAAGCGGGTGCGCCAGGCGCTGTTCATCGTCATGATGTCTGTGCCGGTTGTCGTGCTGGGCGTGATGGGAATCTACGGCTCTGCAACTGTCTGCGCCCAGAACAACGATACTGGTCTGGACCAGACTGGTTCAAATGGTTCAAATGGTTCAAATGGTTCATATGGTTCAAATTCAAAATGCCCAACCAGTTCTGCCAAGTCGGTGCCTGGTGTGTCCAACATGTCCAGCTTTGGCAAGTCGCTGCTGGGCCTGCACGACAACGACCTGCTGGGCGGCGCGCCGGTTTGCACCGCCGGCAAGTGCAGCAACAACCCGACTGTTGCCTGCACCAGCAACGCAAACTGCACCGACGACGTGCAGCGCGACACCATCAAGGCGTCTGACTACATGTTCATCGGCATGGGCGTCGGCGTGCTGGTTGCTGGGCTGTGCACCATCATGCCGGACAACCCGTTCAACCCGAACGAGATCGACACCCAGTTTGGTCTGGCCAAGCAGGCCAACTTTACAGCCGCGTCGGCAGTCAGCAAGCACTGGCTGATTTACGTGGTGCTGTTTAGCTGCATCCTGATTGGCGCGGCTGGCTCGTCGCTTGCACTGTGCACAAACTCGGAAATTACCATCACACACAACAACCTGTCCAACGTCGACGTGCGGCAGTCCGGCTTGTACCAGTCGATCGGCGCGCTTGTCGTGGCCATTTTGTTGTGTGGTGCGCTGTGGGGAGGCGGATACCTGCACCGCAAGAAGCAGGCCGAGATTGCCGACTTTATGAGCAAAGGCGGCTTGAACGTCACGCAGCAGAACGGACACACAGAGGTCAAGTTCGACAACACTGGCCAGCATGTCGACACGCACCAGAATGGCCACAGCACCTACTCGAACAACACACTATTCACAACAGGCACGCTGCCAACTGGGCAGAACAACCAGGCCAACCAAGCTAACCATGGCAACAAAAAAAAGCACTAATTTAACGTTGTCTAATTGCCCAGTCGTTGTTGCATTGTTGATGCAAAAATCAGTCAACCAACATTTTCAGCAAAGTGTTTGTACTGCACAATACAAAGTTCAACGCGGTGCGGCATTTTCAAATGTTTTTCAAACCGATTCGACTTGCATGGTCGGTTGTCGGTTTATCATTCGCATCAAGCGTTGGTAGGCACGGCTTGCTGACCTCATGTGCACAGGCACGAACAGTCGGTTTGGTTTCGGCAGGTTGGTTGGTTGGTTGGTTGGTTGGTTGGTCGGTCGGTCGGTCAGTTGGTTGTTCGGTTTGTTTTCCGACAAATGCTTTGCCAGTCTTGCTGGTCTTGCTGGTCTTGCTGGTGTTGGTTTTGCTGGCTCGGCTGACTTGGTTGGAATGGATGTTGGAAAGCACGAGTTTGCGCGGATGCTGCGCATTGCGGTCGGCAAGGACTTTTGCTGCCCAACCATACCTGGTGTGCCATGGACTCTGTCGGACTATCTGTCGAGGCTGACGCTGAACGACCATCAAACTAGTGCAACTAGTGCAACTAGTACAACTAGTGCAACTAGTACAACCAGTACAACCAGTACAACCAGTACCACCAGTACAACCAGTACAAACAGTACCAGTGCAACTAGTCAACCTGGTGACCCAGTACAACCTGTTGGCGAGCCATCTGGTCGCGGCAGCCGCCGTGGTGGCCGTGGTGGCCGTGGTGGTGGTCGCGGCAGTCGTGGTGGCCGTGGTGGTGGTCGCGGCAGTCGTGGTGGCCGTGGTGGCCGTGGCGGTCGCGGTGGTCGTCGTGGTGGCAGTCGTCCTGGCAGCGACTATTTGCATCGGACTAGATTGACATATCAGCTAAACTGCGAGCTGGAAAGCTTTTACAACGAGCTAATGGCGCGACACTACCCGGTGCAACAACCTGCCGAACAGGCCGAACCGGCCGAACCGGCCGAACAGGCCGAACCGGCCGAACCGGCCGAACCAGTCCAAACCGGACAGCACGATACCCAACCAGTCCAGGCCCAACCAGTCCAGGCCCAATCACTGGTCCAAAATGGCCAGACATACGCGGTGGTGTATGCCCAACCCGTGGTGTGTGGCGACCTGTACAGCGTGCAGCGTGATGTGACCAAATTGGTCCGGGCCCAACTGGTCCAACCAGTCCAACCAGACCATGCCCAACCAGTCCAACCATACCAACCGGACCAGCGCAGCGCGGCCACAAACGACAACTTGGTGCGCACAGCCGAAAAGCGCAAACACCAAGCAGTTGAATCACACACAACGAACCAATCCAACCAATCCAAACAATCCAACCAATCAGACACATCCGTCCCATCCAACCAAGTGGTTGATTCGGTTGATTCGCATGGTGTGAGTGGTGTGCGCAAGCGCTTGAAGAACCCGGCGCAGTACGTGCGGCCTATCGCCCAGATGACCAGTCCGGCGGTCGTGCACGCCATGCTGAACGCCTGGCGAAGCAATAACGATTTGACACCCGAGGAGCGCGTCCGCATGAGCAAGTATGTGTCGCATCTGAGCCGGGCGGCCGAGTACCTGGGCGATCAGCCAGTTGAGTGGACGCTGGACATGGACGTGCAGCTCAATCACTTTGCCTACGACAACCCACAGTTCAAGCTGCCGTCTGGCCGGCGCGACTGGAAGAACATGGCCCGCCACAGCATGTTTACCGGCTTGGCGTACGTTTTTTTTCTATGCAGATTCGTGCTTCATTTGGTGCTTTGCACAGCACAATATCACTGGTTTGGATTTGACAGCCTTGTTATTATGCTTGGATGGTTGTTTGGCACTACACATGGTTCGAACAGAGCCAGCCAGCTGAAAGCTAGGTTCCACAGCAAGCGCAACCTGCGCGCCACGTCAGTCTACTCAGACACGCGAAGCTTTGCGGCGCATGGCAAGCAGTTTCGCGACAATGGCGGCCAGAAGTTTGATTGGCAAGTCAGCCACGACATGCTGCTCGACAGGTTGGCCCAGCAGCACGACAAGATTGCATACCGCAAGTGGCGGACGATTGCACAGGCCTGGGCCGAGAACGCGCGAAAACTGGGCTTTCGTGCTTTGCAGTGCGTTATTTGTTGTAGTGTTGTCATGATGTTGTAATGTTGTGATGATGTTGTAACGATGTTGTGATGATGTAATGATGTTGTAATGATGTTGTAATAATGTTGTAACGATGTTGTGATGATGTTGTAATGATGTTGTGATGATGATGTTGTTGACAGGCCCAAGGATCTTCGCCTGCGCCGCCAGCGCAAAGTGCATCAACAAGTTGTCGAGACGTTTCACCGCACTTGCCACAACTTGCAACTGGGATACGGCAACAGCTTGCTGGACGAAATGGAAGCCACGCCTGGCGATCCCGGCGACGCAGTCTGTGACATTGTGCTTTCTGAGGAGCAACTCCAAGAGGCTGCTGCCGAGTCGTGGTAACCAATCAAACTAACAACAACAACAACAACAAACCGGCGATCCAACAATTCGGTTTGATTTGGATCAATTTGGTTTGGATTTGGTTTGATTTGGTTTGATTAGTTTTCTTTCAAAGAATAAAAATAGTCAATACTAGAAAACAGGATATGGCAGACAGACTGTTTGTGTTGCTGGGTGTGCTGGCTCAGCTGCAGGTAGGCGACAAGCTGGCAGTCTACCACAACCGGCTGACCATCCAGCGGTCGCGCACTGTGTGGGAGGCCTGGAAGACCAGGTGGTTCAGATACATTCACATGCAGTCCAAGGACGCGTCGCTGGAATTCGTCGAGCAGATGCTGAACCATGCCATCTCGTCGGACTTGTCAATAGACAGCAAGTTGTTTGCAAACGCCATTGAAGGTCTGGACAGGCTGAGCAGGACCTACGAGTCGGACGCGCTGACAGTTGCGCGCATCCAGCTGATTAAATCCAAATTGGAACTGCATGCTTCACATATGTTGATTGGTATTTAAAGCAGGATTACATTTTTTTGTGCAACTTGTTTGAATCCAAACCTAAAAACTGCCATGCAGTCAGACGACCAGTTCAAGCGCGCCTTGGCGGAGAGCGACATTCATGTGAAAAAGCTGGTCGAGCTGATCAAGCGCAACATCCAGCTGCCCGACAGCATCTGCAACTTTCGCATTCGAGCAGCCGAGTTGGTCGTCAGGCCGAGCTACAAGCACCGCAAGTTGTATGCCGACAAGGGCGACATCAAAGTGTCGTGGACACACAACAACCGAACCAGCAAAGCCACGCTGGAAGTCAAGCAGCGCAAGTCGCAGAGCTTCGACAAGCTGGCTGACTGCAAGTACCCGACCGTGCTGGTCGACACGCTGACGTCGTTCGACAGGATTCGCAAGCGCAACGACGTGTTGGCATACATTTTGACAAGCAAGAACCATGCCTGTATCTTTGCAGTTGGAATGCAGGACTTGGTGGACAACATGGTGGTCAACCACCGCAACTTTGGCTGGCCGACTGCCTCCAAGTGCGTCGAGCTTGCCAAGCACCAGTTCGTGGAAGGCCTGGACGAGGTGTGCAACATGCTGGTCGAGCAGATGCAGCAGTACCAGAGCAACACTGAAACCACAGAAACCTTGCTGGCGCAGCAGCTTGCCCGCCGCGTGGAGCTGCACAAGACGACGATTGTCGACCTGTCGACCAAGTTGATGCAGGCTCACAGCTCCGGCAAACGACTGTACACCAAACTGCTGGCAGCCAATATCGACGACGTTTGGATGGCAGAGCGCTATGCCGACCAAGCTGTGAACCAAAACAACAAACCAGCTGGTCTTGGCAGCACGTTTGATGAGTTTTACCCATCTGACCAGCAGTGCTTTGATTTGACCGACCAAACTGACCAAACTGACCAAACTGACCAAACTGACCAAACTGACCAAACTGACCAATCCAAGGCGTCTGTTTGTGAAGAGTCAAGTTGTGCCAAGCGTGCCAAATATGCCAAGCATGCCAACCATGCCAACAATTCTGGCCGGACCAACCATGCCAACCATGCCGACCATGCCAACCATGCCAACCATGCCAACAATTCCGGCCGGACCAACCATGCCAACCATGCCATTCAAAGCAACACTGCCGATCGCGGCAGGCGTGCAGCCAATGTGCCCAAAACTAGCAAGTCGGGAAAGCATGCCAAATCCGGTCGGGCAGGCAAAGCTGAAAGCCGAAACACCAACCCCGTTGTGGTCGATGAGATCGATGTGGTCGATGTGGTTGATGTGGTTGATGTGGTTGATGTGGTTGATGTGGTTGCCGTACTTGATGTGGAGAGCAAAAGCACCGAGTCTGTTGTGCCCAACAAAGCTGGCCGGATTGGCAATTCTGGCAAGACTGGTAGAAATAGCAAAAATGGAAAAAAGCAAGCACCAAAATTGGTCATGTGTTCAATGGTGCGCCAGTTGTGCAGCAAGCGTAGCTATTCCGGCATGTCTGTGAGGACAAGTTTGCGCCAGGCGCTCCACAAGCTGCGTCTGCCCAAGCGTCGACACACATAGACCTAGCCAACATAAATATTAATATGTCTTGTAAAAACGTATTTGTGCCAGTTGGTTGTTTAGTTAGTTGGTAACAAATGGCGCAGTTGGCAGTCTTCGACACAATCGAACTCACCAACGTTGTAGACATCAAAGTAGATGTCAACCAAACACCATGGTGGCCAGAAGTCGTACTTGCTGAACGTATTGAACACTCTCAATTGGAAAGTAATGATAACTTGCTGAAACAAGTGTTTGATTTCGAAACAACATTTGAAAAAGTTGCCGAAAGGTATTGTAAAAGCAAAGGTGCAAGTGACGAAAGTTGCAAGTTGTTAAAAAAGTATTGCCCATTTTTTCACGCGCCATCATGGCCAACCCGGTTGACTAATAAATGGCTTACCTATCTACAATTGGACAAACCGAAAACAACAGAGCAAGACTACGATAAAAAGTGGAAAAAAGACTACGATGAAATATGGCGGACTGTGTGCCAGGTCCGGTTTTATTATATGGCATACTACATAGTGCAGTTTAAAAATTTGCTTGACCCAACTTTAGAAGAATTAGAATCACGTAAATGCGACTACACCATCAGAAACGATCAACCAGTGTTTTACGACTACGTCGAGTACTTTCAGCAACCACCTGAACCACCTGACAAAAAATATGACTTTTACTACCGGAAACAAGTGTGTGCAATCGCCAAGTACAACGACGAACTTTACGATGTTGAAAAACACGAAAAACCACACTATGCTGTGCGAATTGAATTCGACACAGATTTGCACACCGCAACAACAACTAGTAACTTGGAAGTTAAGCTGGATAAAGCAGCCAAAGAAAAAATGTCTAACGCCACGGTTGCCATGGAAAGAGGTGTGCATCGAACACCGGAAATAGCTTCACTGTCACAGTCCCAACGAGATTTGGCGAATGACAACCATGGTGGTGATGGCGGTGACGATGATGGTGGCGATGGTGGTGATGACAATGGCGACGATGGCGGTGACGATGATGGCGGCGGTGGTGATGATGACCATGACGGCGATGGCAGTGCGAATAGTAGAGTCAGCAAGTCGACCACGTCGTACATAGGTCCAGCCATAAAGGATGCACTTGGGAATGCACTGGCATCAATCCACGCAGCTTTCCGTGAAAAACCCGTTTTGATGAGTGCCAAAGAAGTCCTTAAACGAAAAGATGACGAGGACGGAAACCTGTATACGTCGAATGCTGTTTGTGCAGAAAACAATGCCGACTCCTGGGTGTTTCACTACGTAGTTGGAAGCACCCCAACTCCAAAACAACCATTTAAAATTCCATTCACAATTGTAACCACCGACTCCAAACGCAGCGTAACAACCAAACCATGCAACGCTGGCCAGGAATTGAAAAAGACAAGCATAGCATGGTTGCCATCAGAACAAGTAGCACTGCTTTATGACGACACAAACAAACAGTTTTTGGCGTTCAACAAACGCAACGAAGCCGTGGTGAAAGCAAACGCATGCGAATACACAATTGCAACACATCCAGTCGTTGCAGCTGCAAATCTGGGTGAGCAATCCAACTGCCGTGTATATCGTGTAACTAGTACTTCTCCTGCTTCTCCTGCTGCTGGTTTTCCTGCTGCGGCTTCCTCGATCAAACACATTGATTTTTGGTCGTACCGTAACGGCAAAACCAAGATCAACGTAGAATTGGAAAACAACGTCGAGCTGTGCTGCATGGATGTTCGCTGGGCCAACAGCGCCACAACAGTTCTGGCTGTGGCTTATGCTACGAAACACACTGTTGAAGTCAGGTTCTTCCAAGTAAAGCAGCCACTATCAACGAAGTTCAAATCAAAGTCTTATACAATCAACATTGACAATGTAACGTCGCTGGCATGGGCAAACGATCGTTTGTTTGGCGTCGTTGCCAGCAAGCTAGTCATGTTCGAAAAGCGCAAACCGACGGAACAAACTGGACAAACTGGCAACATCAAAAACGGCTGGCGACAACGCGATGTGAATATGGTTGCCAATGGAGCCGATTCGCCAGTGACAGACATACACAAAATTCTTCGCGCATCAGATGACGCATCTGGCAAAGGTGCGTTGATTGTTATTCAGCAGCACAATTTTAAAACAAAAACGGCTGCCAAAGTTCAAGCACTTACGCTGCGTAACGACTTGACAGGCGGTCATGTTGACCAAAATAAAAAGCGAAAGCCAGGTTGGCGTCACAACACACATGCCAAATATGCAAAATATGCTAGACATTCCAGACTTGTCGGCGGTGTTTTACCACACAATCCACCAAAGCGGCGTGCTTTGCCAGTTAAAGTCAAACATGAAAGCTGTGACTACTACTATGCAATGGAAAAGCGGCTGTTGAATGCATACAACAACCAACCAGGCTATCCCGACGAAGTGGTGAACGAAAAAGTCCAAAATGCGCTCGACACACTGTACAAGCGTGCACAGTGCAAAGCTGGTGGAAAAAACATCAAGTGCTACTCTAACCAAACGTATTTTTGGACACACAAAAATAATGATGATCATGATAATGAAAATCGCTTGGAGCTGCGCAAACGACAATGTACATCAGATCAATGCGCAATAAACAAGCCATTTACAAAGATCGACATGGATGGTGTTGGAGATAGTTTAAAAAAGCGTGTCGGCCATCGCATTCAAAACTCGCAGCAACGTCGTGAAAGAAGCCAAAACTTGGCAGCACACTGCGACATTTCAAAATTTAACGACGACGACGACTGGCGTTACGACGGCGACAAGAAAATCTTTTTGCCAAAGCACCAGCTGTGCACGTTGAAGGACAACAACAAGACTGTTCGCAGACGCTGCTGGCGCTGGGTTGGCCACGAGGATAATAAGATAGTTAGAATTTACGACCGAGGTGCTACATGTGGCGAACCTGAAAAAACGTTTGATGTGCAGAATCCGCAAAACATCGAGGATATGCTAGTTGCACATGGCAGAGATTACCAAAGCGAACCACACGACGCGGTTACGCATCAATATACGATTGTGTCACAAAAGGAGCACGAGAGACGCCTACGAAACGGAACAAAGCAGCGAAACATGGTAAAGTTGGTAAATGCTAGTGACGGCGCCGGTGCAGGTGGTGCAAGCAACGGCGGTGGCAGCACCAGCAGCACCAGTCAAAATGGCGGTGGTGGTGCCAGTGGTGGTGGTGGTGGTGGTGGTGGTGGTGGTGGTGGTGGCGGTGGTGGCGGTGGTGGTGGCGGTAGCGGTGGTTCGGGACCTGCCGCCAAACGTACCAAGCGTGGTAAAACTAATGGCAATGATGCCGGTGGCATAAAAACACATGAAACATCCGCTACAAATGGACATGTGACCCAAATACCAGCAAACCTACCGAGTGGTAATCAACCTCTGCAACGTGTCACCCGAGCAAAAACTGCACAACGGGCAGCAGAAGAAGCTGCACAACGGGCAGCAGAAGAAGCTGCACAACGGGAAGCAGCTGCAAACCAAAGGCCAAGGCGTAACACCAGGAAGCCTGATCGTCTGCGCGCCGGTGAGGATGCATACGATGCGCCAAACTGGGCTGCCTATGCAGGTCTGCCAATGTTGTAAAGTCAGTGCATAACCGACAGGTCGACCTGCCAGCCAAAATACACGATGCGGTTCATCCAGCAGTTGAACTCAAAGTCCTTTTTGCTTTCAAAGATGTCGCCGCGGCGCGACAAGCTGCACTGGCTGGGCACCTCCAACTGGGCGCCGACATAGTGCACGTCTGGCACGTCCAGGTCGCAGACCAGCACCTTGTTTTGGGCCAGCACCACCAGGTGGCGGAGCGTGCACGCCAAGTCGTCAAATGCCGACATGAAAAATGTCTGGCGCTGAGATGTGCGAAAGTCGATGCGCTCCACATTGGGCGACTGGTGCAGAAAGGCCACAGTGCGACCCAGCGCGCAGCACACATCGTTTGTGTCGTCGTCGACGTCGAACGAAGGCCAGTCTGGCCTGTCGGTGAGGTTTGGCGGGTCTGGCCTGTCGGTGAGGTTTGGTTGGTCGGTCTGGTCTGCCAAGCCTATTGGCACTGGCAGCAGCAGCAGCACGCTGTCGCATGTCAGGCAGCAAACCAGGTCGCAGCTTACCCAGCAGGCTGCATAAATGTTGTCGGCAACCAGGCGCGCATCAATGCCGCGACTGGCTGAACTGGCTGAACTGGCCAAACCGACAATGCCGACAATGCCGTTTGTGCCGTTTGTGCTGGTTGTGCTGGCTGGTCTGGTTGTGCTGGCTGGCCGAGCTGGTCTGTTCGTGCTGGCTGTGCTGGCTGGCACAACATGTGTCAGAATGTGCAGCTTTTCGTTATCGACTGTGCAGATCCGGGTCAGACAGCCACCAAACCAGCCAGCCTGGACGATGTCTGCACACTCGCAGCAAAACTTGTCGAGCTGCATACCGGCAAGCTGGCCTGCATGTAATCCACCCAACTGATTGTTGCATATCACCAAGTTGTTGCCGACCAACACAACCCTGGAAGCAGAAACCTCCATGGTGTGCTTGCCAACTGGCTGTGTTGTTTGTTGGTTTGTTGTTTGTTGGTTTGTTGTTTGTTGGTTTGGTTGGTTTGGTTGGTTTGTTGGTTTGTTGGTTTTCGGTTTACTTTTTAAAATCAACATTTGAAAACAAGTCACCAGTTTCGTCAAGAGTTTGGTCGTGAACCACATGAACCACATGAACCACATGAACCATATGAACCATATGAACCACATAAACCACATATCATGCCTGGCAAGCCACGCTAGCCCAACTGGCCCAACCAGCCCAACCAGCCCAACCAGTCCAACTAGCCAGGCATGCACGCCAGCAATCGACCAGTTCATAGACTGCTGGTACAAACACAGATACTTGCATCCTGAACTGATGATGTACTTTCTGGCCAGATCCAGTTGAGCAAACAGCTTGCAGGCCAGCTAGTTGTCATGGTCTTGCTGGTCTTGCTGGTCTTGCTGGTCTTGCTGGTCTTGCTGGCTCACCAAACTGCCTGTTTCGCCTGGCTCATCTGGCTCGTCTGGCTCATGCAAACTGTTGCCTGGTGTCATGCAAACTGCCGACAAGAACGCGCCAACGCTGATGGCCGCGACGTCCTTGTGGCACTCCTGGCACGCAGTCTCCAGTGCGTTGAGCAGGTGTTTGACTGGAATCTGCTTGATTGACTTGCTGATCTTGTCGACAGTCTTGGCCGGCATCGTGCTCGCTGCTGCTTGCAGCACGCAGCTGATCTGGTCGGGCGTGTTCAGCATGCTCAGCCCTACTATCGAGTAGAACATTCCGTCCAGGCCAAGCAGCTGCATCTGGTCATGGATGCTGGTCGTCACCACCACCATCAGCCGGCACTCGGACGGCGGGCGGCGCTTCAGCAGCACCATCAGGGCCTGCAGCACCATGTTGGAGAACCTGACGCTGGAGCCAATGTTGGCAAACTCGAGCAGCCGCTCGACGTCGTCGACAAGAATCATGGCCAGCTTGGTCTTGTAGGCGTCGTCAAACACCTGGCTGAGCTTGGCCACCTTTTGCTGCTCGCCGTACTGGATGAGCGAGTCTGGGCTGACCATCTTGACGTACCCAAAGCCTGCTTGAATAGCCAGGTCGGCCACAACGGCCGTCTTGCCGCTGCCGGCTGGACCCTCCACCAACACGCTCACCAGGCAGCCGTCGCGGTCCGAGTCGCGCACTTGGCGCGTCAGCGTCAGCAGTCGCGACTTGGCGTCGTTGAATGCGTCGCTGTAGGCAATGATGCCCAAGTCGTACATGCGCCGCAAGTCCTCGCTTTCTGTGCCAAACGCAGGACGAACCTGCCAACAACATTTGTAATCAATTTAACCGAATCAACCAATTCAACCTGTTCAACCATTGCAACCAATTTAACCGAATCAACCATTGCAATTATTGCAATTCAAACTTTGCAACCCTTGCAATTCAAACTTTGCAACCAATTCAACCATTTGGCCAATATGATAAAACTCGCCTCGCTGAGCGCCGCCTCAAAGTCAGCAAGTTCAAGCTTGACCTTTGAGGTGTCGGGCGCCTTGGTAGGCATCTTTGCATCTACCTGGCGGTTGAGCGCAAAGGATGCAGCCGAGCGGCACAAGCCTGCAAGCTCTGCACCAGTAAAGTTCTTGGTGCGCGTTGCAAGATCAGCAACGTCGATTTCGCCCATGATGTGCATCTCCTTGAACTTGGAGGTGTGGATGTCCAGGATCTGCAGGCGGCCGTGCTCGTCTGGCAAGCCAATCTCGATCTTGACGTCGAACCGGCCGGGCCGCATCAAGGCCTCGTCAATCATGTCTGGCCGGTTGGTCATGCCTGTCACATCATTCCAACCATTCCAGCCATTCCAGCCATGCTTTCAACATCCGACATGGTCCTTGCCACTATGCCTTGCAACTATGCCTTGCCACACTTGGACGCACCAATGACCAAGACGTTGTTGAGCGCGCTCACGCCGTCCATCTTGGACAAGAGCTGGTTGACCACGCTGTCGTTGACACCCGTCGATGAGCTAACGCTGCCGCGCTTCTTGCAGATGGCGTCAATCTCGTCAAAGATGATCACGTGCAACTGGCTGGCGTCGCCTTCTGCGGCGTACTCTGCTTCTGCATCCTCAAACAGCTTGCGGATCCTTTCCTCGGACTCGCCAACATATCGGCCAAAGATCTCGGGACCATTCACGATCTTGGGCTCGCGAGCCTGAACAAACCAAAAATCAACAATCAACAATCAACAATACAATCCAAACAATCAAATCCAAACAATAAACGCCAAGACGCACTTTGAGCATCTGGCCGAGCTGGCGCGCAATGAGCGTCTTGCCGCAGCCAGGTGGGCCGTGCATCATGATTCCCTTGACGTGGCTCAGACCGAGGCGCTTCATGTAGTCTGGCGGGAAGATGCGGCTGGCAAACGCCCTGCGGAAGATCTGTGCAAACTGGTTGTCCAAACCGCCGATGCCCATGCTGCCAAAGCTCAGTTCCGGCATGGAAAACACTTGCTGGATCTGGTTGGTGTTTTCCAGGTCCAGCTTTTGGTTGGGCATCTTGACGAACTTGAACTCGGTCGCCTGCTGCAGCAAGCCGCAAGCTTGCAGTGAACCAACTGGTCCGACTGGTCCGACTTCCATGTCGCGCACAATCGCGCGAAAAGCTATGTTGTCTGGCATCTTGAGCTGGAAGAGGAGCAGCTGGCCGCGGTTCAAGAAGTGGTCAACATAGCGTTTTTTGAGGTAGGCTGTCACGCGGCTGCAGTCCAGACTCCTGCGTGTCTTTTCGCTGCCCGCAAAGTAACCAATCTCCAGCGTGACGCTGTTGAGAGCAGCAAAGTTGCCGGTCATGCGCGTCACCACCACTTCTGCGTGGTAAGCCGCCGAAACAGTCGTGCGGTTCGCAAGGTTTAAGAACACCATCTTCTTCTCGATTTCGGGACTGGGCAGGATGGTGAACGCCCAGCCTTTGATCAGCGCGTAAACACCATTCAGAGGCGCTTCTTGCGCGCCAGCACCCAGCTCGGCAAAGTTGTCGGGGTGGATGTACACAAAGCTTTTGGTTGCAAGCCCAGGATGCTGGCTTGACGCGACTTGTAGAGAAATTGACATTTTGGCCAAAAACAACTGCCCAAACTGCGCAACTGCGCAACTGCGCAACCGACTGCGCAACCAACTGCCCAAAACTGCGCAACCGCGAAACTGTGCAACCACCAACTGCGCAACCAACCCAGCGGTGCAACCAACTGCGCAACCAAATCCCAGATTGTCCAGTGGGCAGTGCTGGCTGAAATTTGACAATGCTGCAACAGTTCATCAACGACGTTTGGTGTGATTCGGTTTGAAAAAAAAAAGTCTTGCACGTTTAAATTGGCCTGGTTGGTTGCATCGCTGGGTTGGTTGCACCGCTGGGTTGGTTGCACCACTGTGTTGCGCAGTTTGCGCACTTTGCGCAGTTGGTTATCCATAGAAGCAAGTCACCGTTTTGTGTGTACCAGGAATCCTGGCAGTGGTCTTTCGGGTCCAATTCGAACGTTCGTCTGGATATGCCGAGTCTTGCAGTGTGATGACTGTAACGGATTCCACGCCAAACTTGCTGGCATGAGCGTCGTATGCCGAAGCAGCTTTGTCGCGTTCGGCAGGCACTGCCAAGTATCCATGCATGTTGCACACAAACTGTCTGATTTGCTTACGCGTGGTCATGAAACCCGGCGTCACGAGCGCCGGGTAGTCTGCCATACCGTCGTCAAAGCTGTCGTCGCTGTCGTCACCAGACGCATTGTCGGCAAAGCTGTCGTCGCTGTCGTCACCAGACACATCACCGGCATCACCGGCATCATCGTCGTGGCCAGGCATGCTTGTCGGCTAGTTGGTTGGTTTGCTGGTTGTTTGGTTGGCTGGTTGGTTGGCGAATTTACTGGTTGATTGGTCGTTTGGTTTTGGCCAGTTGGTCGGTTTCGGCTGCTTCGGTTGGTTTTTTCGATCCAGGCAAACATTTAAACATTTACATTAGACGTTTGTGGACTAATCGGTGTTTGTTGGTGTTGTTAATTGTGCAACGAATCCGAGATGGTAGTTGGTTGGCCAAGTCACAACTTCCACACCAGCCGGCTCACCAGTTGATCGACCTGCTCGTCCGTCAAAACCGTCATGCCAGATCGCTGGGCGACCACGGTAAAATAGTGGCGCGCATCTTTGCACACAAATGTCGAGCCGGTCGGGTCGCGGTTGTCTGGACAAACTAAACACCAATCGCCACTGTGATCGTATGTTCGCATCCATGATTGGTGTGCATACACGTCGTCGCCAAACATCATGACGTCTGAGGTGTCCCCACAACTAATCGTCCGACAGGTCATGCTTTGCGACTTGACGGACTGTGCGCCAGCCCACGTCGACCACATAGGCGGACACACGTTGAGGTCGTCCAGCTTGACCGCCACAAACGTAAAGCAGTCACCTGGTGGCTCAAACGCCAACTCGGTGCTGCTCAGCCACCAACAAATCCGCGAGCTTTCCAGTGCTGGCAACATGTCAAGCTTGGTGCAAGTCTCGGCGTTCAAAACGAAAACCTTCCGAAGCGAATCCGCCCATGTGTGCCACAACAGGTGCTTGCCATCAGGCGAAGCCGTCAAACGCTGCTTGCTGCAACAACTGCTTTCTGCCAGCACGGTGTGGTTCAAGTCCAAATCCAGCTTGGCCACAGGTGAGCCAGGCATCAGCCTGAGCAGCCTACCGGCACCATCAGCTTTGACACCAGCAAAAAAGTCCTTGCCTGCCTGCACAACCGACTCGTCCATCGTCAAGCTCGTCTTGCCGGGACAGAACAAGCGATTGTTCAGTACGCGCAGCTCGCTGACGTCGATCAACTTGTCGACAAACAAATGATCCAGCTTGCAGTCCAGGATGCTTGGCATGATGATGCACAGCCAGCACAGCTCTGCGACGCCAGGCCAGTCAATGCTGACTGGCGGGAACCTCGACTGGCTGGCCAGCTGCGTGTAGACTTGGCGGCTGCGCTGGTCGACTTGCCGCGGAACTTGCTTGGCTTGTTGGGCTTGTTGGGCTTGTTGGGCTTTTTGGGTGCTGTGCTCGACAATACTGGCGACGCATTCATCCAGAGCCAGGTAGTCGGCAGCTGCCAGCAGCCTGCCGAGCGACACCAGGCCGTACATCGCACAGATGTCTTGCACCGACACTTGGTCGAACCACAGTTGAAGCGTTTCGGCTTGCTCGACTTTCTGGGGCAAACTGATAGTGCCACCAGCTTGATGATCTAGCCCGGCCAACACGGGCGAAAGCTTGGCCTGCTGCTCGGTCAGCAGCAAATTGCCATACATTTTGGTGGACTGTACAGTCACAATTGGCTCGGCCGGCTTGGCTGGCTCGGCTGGCTTGGCTGGCTTGGCCAACAAGGCCTCGACTGGCTCGGCCACCACAATTGGCTCGGCCAATACATTTGGCTCGACTGGCTCGACCACAAAAATTGGCTCGACTGGCTCGGCTGGCTCGACACGCGCCCGCCTGGCGGCTGCCACATCTGGGTCTGACATGCAAGGTGCAAGGTGCAAGGTGTTGGGTTGGTTAATTGGTTGGTTGGGTTGGCTGGGTTGGTTGGATGGGTTGGTTGGTTGGGTTGGTTGGTTTTTTAGTTTCTTGGCCTCGTCGGGTTTCAACGTTTAGCAGACATTTGGTTTGGTTTGGTTTAATTGGTGTAGTCAGTTCGGTTGAGTATTTTAATGTTATAAAAAGCCTGTCAAGTATGTCAAGCCTGTCAAGCTTGGCCAGTTGTTTACTCGGTGCCTGTTTGTAATGCGTTTGTACTGTGTGTGCTGGTTTGGTGCTGCGTCACCATGATCACCGGTTTGTTTAGTCGCTTTGCAAGGCTGTCTGCATCAGCATAGTAGGTTTCATGACAGTTTTGAAAGATGAGGCTGAAAAAGCACTTTGTATTGAACAAGATGTTGTTGAACGACCACACCACCAGTTGATCAGAACCAACCAGTTGGTGTTCCAGTTTTATTTGTGCTTTGCTAAGAAAGACACACCAGATGTTTGCAACACACGATTGGTTTGGTTGGTTTGGTTGGTCTGTTTGGTTTGGACCGACATCAACCGAATCGGCCGGCCAGACCGCAATGTTGTCAACCCAAATCATGTGCGACAGCAAGTGCAGGTCAAGCACATGCATGTTGTCGACAAGCCTGCTGGCCAGCATTTTATAGTGCTGCGACGCGATCGACAAGTAAAACGCCTTGTTCGACGTGATGCGGTCGATGTACCCATATGGGTGCGCAAACTCTTCTCCGAACTTGACGACCCGCTGATATTCCGGCCAATATGCGCGCCGAAACATGCTGGTGCACGCCAACTGCTCGGCTTGCTGGCGCTCAGGCAGGTTTTCGGCATAGGCTAATTGGGCAGGCAAACGATAATTCATTTTTTTTGCTGTGCAACACTAGTCGACGTGTTTTGCAAGCTGTGCAACAGTTAGTCGGTTTGAACGTATATGAACGTTTTTAATCCATTAGGTCATATGATCCACGCCCATTTTGAAACACATTTGCTTGGCCAACTTGCCAACACTGCAGTGCAACCAGGCCGGAAAAACCTTGGCCGATCGTGTGCAATGTTTTGCAAGCCCACCCGAGCAGTTCGGGCGGTGTGTTGACATCATCTACGTGGTGCCGCATAAGCCTCGCGAGTGCCTCGACTGCACCAGCCTCGACGCACCTGGATCGGTTGTGTTTGTTTGTGCCAAAGTTGTGCAGCACCACACATGCCGATTCCAGCATTTTGGGCGATTGATCCACAAGTGTCAACACCCGGACCATCGCCTCGGCTGTTCTTGGCTGGCTTGACTTAAAGGCTTGAATGTGACTGACGTTGCGCAGCACCGCGCAGGCCAGCCTCGCCAGTTCAGGATTGTCGAGTTGCTGGACGAGTTGAACCAGTGAGTCGACTGCACCGGCTTGAATGCATCTTGTTGCGTTGTCGTTGTTGGAGTTGGTCATGTTGACCAAAGCATGGCACGCCGTTTCCAGTAGTTTGGTAGGGTCGGCATGGTGGTCAACATGCTTGTTGATGACTTGTACGAGTAGCTCGATCGCACCGGCTCGGCTGCATGCTGTTCTAGTGTCGCTGTTGTGACTGATGTTGCTGAGCACTGCGCATGCAAAGCTGGCCGATTCGGCCGAATCGTCGTGCACAGCATGGTCGTGATGATCAACGTAATGCTGCACAACCTTAACCAGAAGCTCAACTCCGCCAACCTGGCCGCACTTGGTGATGTTGTCAGCATTCGAGCCCACGATGTTCGACAGCGCGGCACACGCGCTTGCTTGCACTGCACAGTCTGTATTGTGCCTGATGACTTGGATCAGCGTCTCGACTGCGCCGGCCTTGTTGGCCCTCGCCTGCGTTTCGTCGTTTCCACGCATGTTGCGCAGCACTGTGCAGGCTGACAACACCAATTCCGGCATGTTGGTGTGGCGCTTGATGATGCAAAGCAGCGCCTCGACACCGCCGGACACCACGAACTCGGCACTGTTGTCCATCATGTTGCACAGCGCCGCACAGGCTTCTTGAAGTAGGCCGGCTGGTTGGTTGTCGGCCTTGACGACACCTACCAGCGCCGTGACTGCTTGGCAACAGACGCCGGTTCGAGATACGTTGCGAAGCACCGCACAAGCTTGTTCAAGCAGTTCTGGCTCGTTGTAAAAGTTGTTGATCACTTCGATGAGTACTTCGACTTGATTTTGGTTGCACGTCGCGGTGTTGGTCATTCCTCGCAGAGCACAACAGGCTTGTTCCAGCAGCTCGGGCTGATAATGTTGGTCAAGCACCCGGAACAGCTTCTCGACGAACCCCGCCTGCTGGCACTTGGCAGCGCGGTCGTCGGTGCGGACAATCCTGCACAGCAGCGCGCAGACCAACAGCATCAGTCCGGGCTGGTCGAACAGCGTCACGCCGGACTGGTCGTCCAACTCGGTCTGGCCATCGCACCCAATGAGTTTGGCAAGCAAGAAGACCAGTTTGTCGAACGTGTCCTCATCGCACCCGCACTCTGTCAGTGCCGCACAGGCATGTTCAAGCAGCTCCACCACCGGCTTGTCCAAATGGCGCTCGATCAGCTCTACTAGCTCGTTAATGTTTTTTCCTTGGCTGCACGCCAATTCCGGCTCAGTCAAGCCCGATTTGGTCGGTTGGTCAGAATGGTCAGAATGGTCAAACAGACTCGCATACATTGCCCGGTTGGAGCGCGTCCATTTTGGTGGGAAACCATTCCAAGAACTGCAGCCATGACGCACAAACGGTGGCGTGAAGTGTTCGTCGTTGTCGTACTCAAACAAAGCGTTCCAGATGTCGCGGTCTGCTTGGCTCACAGCAGCGGACCTGCCAGGCCAGCCAGGCGGGAAAAAGGTCTTGCCGGGATGCTTGGCAAAGCCAACACCAAACTGGGTGTCGTTCATTGCTGCAACGGTCCAGCTGAGTTGCACAAACACGAGGTTGTGTTTGTGTCGCAACGCCATGCTGAGTCGGGCTTGTTCCAGCTTGCTGTACACTGCGCCAAACACGACAAAGTCGCATTGCTTGGCACAGAAAGTCGACGCAACTAGACTGCACCGTGGAAAGCCTCGTTCAAACTTGACGACCCAAACATCATCGTGCTTTGTGCTGCGCTCAAGCTCAAACACGCCAAAGCTCGAGCCAGGTTGGCTTCCCACTCGAAACGGCTGTGTGCAGCTGATCTGGGTTACGACGTCGAGTCCCAGTGTGGACAAATGAACAGCCTTTTCGGCAGGGTGGCTAGTTTCAGGGAAAGTCATAGCTTGCTCGACTATGTTGTTGTTTAGGTTGGTGAACATGTATGGCACACCATGCAGGTTGCCAACTCGGAAGCAAGCCATCGCCCAAGTTGCAGCCAAGTTGGTTGGTTTGTTGGTTTGTTGGTTTGTAAGCCATTCAAACGTTTTGGCTGCAATCAATTCAAAAGTTTAAAAGCAACATATGTTAGACAACCTATATACCTTGTGTTGGCGAAACCCAACTTTTGCATGGTTTGATGGTTTGTTGTGAGAATTGTTGCACAACATATGTTGAAATTACAGCGTCAAACTCAATGTTGCAACCAACAAACCACTAACCACCCAACCACCCAACCACCCAACCACCCAACCACCCAACCACCCAACCATCCAACCATCCAACCATCCAACCATCATGGCGTCTGGCAAAAATAAGCCAGACCCTAACAGGCTCGACAGGCCCGACATGCCTGGCTTTCACGGCATTGCTGGCATTGCTGTTGGAGACAAACAAACAAGTTGTTCATCTCGAAAACGCAAGTATTTAGTTGATTGCATAAAATCTACACAAACCCACGATGAATCAGTCAGACCAGCCAGACCAGCCAAGCCAGCCAGACCGGCAAAACAAACCAAAATGGCAAAACCAGCCAGACCAGCCAGACCAGCTAGACCAGCGAAACAGACTGGATCAGTTGAACCATTTGAAACACATGCACAACGTATTGCGCCATATTGCGACCGACACTTTGCGCGACGCTTGGAAGAGGCGGCAACAAGCCTGTGCACCCGCTCGGATGAAAGCCAGGCAGGCTGGCTTCAGCTGTTGGCGTGGATGTACTAATTTACATATTGGCTGGTTTGGTTTGGTTTGGTTTGCAGTTAGTCTAGTTCAATCGTCAACATGTTGGTTGGCATGACGACCCGGACGTGCTGGTCTGACACCACGATGCTGCATGCTGACTCCTGCACGTAGTGAACCTTGGAGAGGTGGCTGTCGTGGTTGACCACGTGCACTGCCATCAACTTGTCTAGCTTGTCGTGCACGATAACGTGCCGGCTTGTCGTTTGGACCAGCAGTTGGTCCAACCGACTGTTGGCTGCCATCTGGAAAGTGTGCACAACTTTCTCACAGCGGGAATCCACTATACAACATGTCTGGTCGAAGCATGCGAGCCAGACGTCGCCCAGCAATCTGGCCTGCTGGGTTACAAAGTCTAGCTTTTTGGACAGCTGGAACGTCACCAAGTTCAACACGCTGGTGCCCAGCTCGCCCGACACAACCAGCCAGTTGTTTCTGTACCAGTACTGCACAGCCTGGTTGGTGTCTGGCTGGATGCGCGTCCGGTACACATCGGCCACACACTTGTAGCCAGATGGGCCGGATTGGTCAGATTGGTCTAAACAGGCCTGCTTGACCAGACCGCCTACGGCGTCAAACACCAAAAAGGTCTGGTCGTCCGCCCAGATCGTGTTGCCAGGCAGCAGGATCCTGCACGCCGTGCCGCCAGCCCGAACAGCAAACATGCAGTTCTGACCATGTTGACCAGATTGATCATTGTTGGCATGTTTGGCATTGTTTGCATTCTGCACATCTATGCGCTCGACCACACACTTGGGCACACTGGCGACCAGCTGGTCCAGCACCAGTCGGGCAGTCAAGTCGTCTGGACACGACGGTAGGCAAGCCTGGAACGTCTGGCACAGCTGCGTGTATCCTGGCCAGAATGTTGGCACGCGCAAGCTGCTCAGCTGGTGTACTTTGTCGACAATGATCTCGCCAATTGCAAACATGTGCTGGACGAACCGCACAGACATGTTGGCTTGCACAGTCTGGTCAGTTTGCACACTTTGCACAGTTTGCACAGTTTGCACAGTTTGCACAGTTTGGTCAGTTTGGTAACCAAATTGGGGCTTGCCAAGCCTGCCTGGCAATGCACAAACTGGTTGGCCTGGTGGTTGGCCTGATTGGCTTGGTTGGTCCAGTCTGCCCAGTTGGCTACTGTTGAACAAACTCGCTGATTGCACAATGCCAACTTTGTGGCTCGGTTCGTCTGGTTGCACGATGCGGGCAAGATGGGTTGGTTGGGTTTGCATGGTTTGGTTGTTTGGTTGTCTAGTTGTCTGGTTGTTTGGTAAACTTGTGCAAACACGACTTTTGCCAAACTGCTCTGCATCATTACACATATGTTGGTTGACTGGATGCCTGTAATTATGTTGCAATTTACCAACCGACATAAACACCAACACCGCCACCAACACCATCAACACCAACAACATCAACACCAAACAAGTCAACAAAGCAAGACTAATCGACCGCTTCACAAACCAGCAAATATCCGAACCAGCCATGGCGCTTCACGCATGTCTCGCTGACAGACTCCAAGCCTGTTTGACCACGCATGCAGAATACATCCAGGACGTAACGTGGTACTGGCCTGCCTGTGTGGATTTTGAGGACGCCAAATCGATTTTGAACCAAGATCAAGTGCGAAGCGCAAAGAACGGCGAAGCCACGTACATGATTGTCGAAGGACAAAACTACAACAAAGTGACTTTGTTGGACACCAACCACTGGTGGTTTTCTGGCCAAGAAGGCACAGGCATGTTTTGTGACACCGACTTGCATTTCGTCGTTTGTCCCGAGTTGCTTGCTTGCATGGAAAAGTGCTGGAAGCGCTGGGAGACCAGCATGAGCGTTGATGTTGGTAATGTTTGATTTGCAAGCATTAATTGTTAACACACTACTATGCGGACAAGCAACGCTATTTGATACTGCTGCCGAGTTTTGGGAATGTTGCATTGCATGTTGCATGTTGCATGCTGCCTGATGCCAAGCGCATCCAGTTGGAATTTTGTCGTGCTGCGTCGGCACACATATGTAGGTCTACAACTTTTATTCAACCATCCAAGCAGAACCGACCAAACAACCAAACAACCAAACAGCAAAAACAGCAAAAACAACCAACACAACCAACACAACCAAAACTTGGCAAATCGACTTGCCAAGCACAATGTCGGTAGCAAACTCGCAGCAAGCCCAGATGTCTGGCATGACGAAAACCTGCATCGACGTTGCCGAGATGGCTTTGCGGCAGTTTGACAACCAGGCACAAGCTCAGAAATACTCCATCGGCGCACTTGGCCCGGCATGGACGTTGATCGGCCAGCTGGCTACCAAGAGCTCTGACGACTTTGCCTGCTTGGAGCGTGCATTCCAGACCGTTCGGTCGATTCGCGAATCATGCTTTGCAGTGTGCAACCAGCAAGAAAGCAATCTTGTGCTAACATTTGTGCAAGAAACAGCCGTGCGTGTGGCGTTGGGCTTGCACAGCTTGGCTGGTACACAAAACCCTGCAACTGCCAAACCAGCTGAAACTGCCCAGCCTGCCAAGCCTTTCGCGCCTGCCGAGCCTGCCAACCCGACCAAGCCTGCCGAGCCTGCCGAGCCTGCCAACCCGACCAAGCCTGCCGAGCCTGCCGAGCCTGCCAACCCGACCAAGCCTGCCGCGCCTGCCGAGCCTGCCAACCCGACCAAGCCTGCCGCGCCTGCCGAGCCTGCCGAGCCTTCCAAGCATCGCACGACACTTCTCCGAGAATGGGCTAGATTGAATGATGGGTCTGATGGGTGGTCTGGCAAGCTGGCAAGCCAACCAACTGACCAGACCGACCAGTCTGCCCGAAAGATCCGGCCGTACCAGTCTCGCCGGCTTGCATCCGGCGATACCCATGCCGACCAGGCCCGGTCTGGTTCAACTGGTTCAACTGGCCAAACCGGCCCAACTGGCCAAACCGGCCAAACTGGCCAAACTGGTCAAACCAGTCAAACTGGCCAAACTGGTTCAACTGGTCAGCAGCGGTTTACTGTGCTTTACCGCTTCAAGCCTGGCGAGCAGGCACTCATTGACGAGCTGGACAACTGGTGCACATATTACCTGCCAAGGCAGTTTGCCAAGCAACACAAGCACAACCAAGACCGGTCCAAGTGGTTCAGGCTGTTTGTGTACCGCAACATCTACTTGGCAGTCGACAACCGGTCGACCGAGTCAGAGTTTTGGCAGTCCGAGCTGCGCCAGTTTGCCGCAATGACTGGCATGATTCTGACCGGTCTGGACGCCGGCGCGCCGATTGGCAAGACCAGCCGGTACAACCGCAAAGTGTTGGCGTTTACGCAGGCAATCAACCTGGACGTCGATGCAATCATTCGCAAGGCGTCGATCAACACCGACGGCTCGGCTGTCTTTTTCTCTGACGACCACATTGTGGTGACTGCGCTGGACAAGCTGGCAATGCTGCGCATCGCGCTGCCTATCCAGACGGCGCTTGACGAGAAGCCCGACAAGCTGGCCAAACCAGCCAAGCCGGCCAGGCCGGCCAAGCCAACCAAGCCAACCAGATCTGCAAAGTCAAACTGATTAGTTTGGTGTGGTGTGTTTGGGTTGGTTCGGTGTGTTTGGGTTGGTTCGGTGTGGTTGGTGTGGTTGGTTTGGTTGGTTTGGTTGGTTTGGTTGGTGTGGTTAGTTTGTAAACTAAAACGTGTGCAGTTTGTGGTACTGACAAGACGATTCAGGCATTGGGTTTATTTTAGTTTGGTTTAGTTTGGTTTAGTTTGGTTTAGTTTGGTTCTGGTTGTTTTGGACGTTTTGGTCAGTTTGGACGTTTTGGTCAGTTTGGTTGGTTTGGTTGGTTTGGCAGTACTGTTTGCTAAACAGTTCTTTTTCAGATAGCTTACTCGGAGTGCACAGTACACAATCAGTGCCAAGCACACCACAGTCAAAGCTGCCAGAATGCTGCCATAGGTCATGATTCTGGACCGACTGTGCTTGCTGCCCAGCGAGGTTTGGAGCGCGTCTGACAAAAAGGTGTGCATCAAAATGGCGTTGCCGGGTTTGGTGTAGACTTGCAAGTTGGTCGCTTGGATGCACGCCGACATGTAAATGTCTAGCTGAAACACCACTGGCTCGGCTGACTGCAACAGCTTTTCCGCACCAGACGGGCTCAACCAGTATGCCGTCGCTCCTGCAAACTTGACGACCTTGCACGGTTTATCAGTTGGACCACTTGGACCAGTTTGGTTGGTTGGACCAGTTGGCTCGCACTTTAGCGTGGTCGGAATGAACTTTAACAGATAGACTTCGCAGTTGCTTGGCATGCCAGGCAGCTGGTCGAGCAGTTTCGACAGCCTTGGCGGTGTGTCCCAGGCGTCGTCTTCCAGAATAATAGCAGCCTTTTGGTTGGCCAACACGCGCTTCCAGGCCGAAATGTGCGACAGCGCACAGGCTGCCTCGACTGGGCTGCCCACCACATCGGTGGTTTTGCGGCTGCCCAATTGGTTTGAAAAGTACGACCTGGCGTATGCGTGGATTTTCTGGTTGGCATCAAAGTCGGCTGGCGTGGTCGCCTTGACTGCCTGAACTGCCAGGTTGTACTGGCTTGCGACGTTTTGCCAGGCCTGCATGGTAGGCAGGCAGCGTGTCTGCTTTGTCTTTTCCAAGCAAATCACAAACACGTCGAGCATGATTTTAGGTTTTTGGTTTGGTTTGGTTAGTATGTTTGGTTGGTTTGGTTGGTTTGGTTGGTTAGTTTGTTTGGTTGGTCTTGTAAAAGCTTTCAGAGTGCAAACTCATTTTTGTAAGGCAAAGCATACATGCACAAACACAACAAACACAAATACTGTTGCTATGTCGGCAAAATGGACGTGTTGTTCAACACAAAGATGCATGCATACCATATTGCAAAAACTATCACTGCCGACATGAACCAAAACAGTGCGTCCTTTGCAGCATGCTGGAAAATGGCCTGACGACGCAAGCAATACAGCCCGACCAGTGCGACTGCCAAGCCGACAAGATAGACAAGTGTGCCAATCAGTGCTGGCAGCACAGATGAACACCAATCCATTTGTTTTCAACAATCAAATACTTTAACTTTGTGCAACCAAACCGACCAACCCGACCAACCCGACCAACCCGACCGAAACAAACCAAACAAACTTGCCAAAAACTGTGTTTCATTAGGCAAGCTTCATGCTGACCAACTTGCTCCAATGCGACAGGACTTTATCAACCTGCACACCCAAGTCGTCGGTCAGACGTTGATCCAACGCTTGACTGGCATACAACACAAAGTCCATTTTGTCTAGCTGGTTGTTGTTCATGTAGTCGGCAAGAAAGTTGCGAACTTGGTTGGCTGCCACAATCTGGTCGGCAAGCCTAAATTGCGAGGATCCAGCAATCCGGATAAGTTGTGGGGTTTTCCGAGCAAAACTTGGCTGACCCAAACTTCACGCACAACATACCCCGCCAAGCGTGTTTGACGGTACAGTGTGTGGCAATCATGGTTGGTATGCCACATGTGGTGCGTCAATTCTGATCCAACTTGCTTCACCAAACCAGCCATCCTGGACAACATGACTTTGACCGACCAAACAACCCAACTGACCCAACTGACCAAACTGACCAGCAAAACCGACCAAACTGGCAAAACTGGCAAAACTAAAAGCTTACCACTGTCAGTCGTTAAACAACATAATTCATATGTTGGCCGACCTGCTTGTTGGTTGGTTGGTTGGTTGGTTGGATCAAACACCAAAAACAAACTGTTTCGGTTTAAATTCGGTCGGGATGGCTAGGATGGCTGGGATGGCTGGTTGGGGTTGCAATGACCGGGCTGGTTGGGCGAACCGGGTCAGTTGGGCTCGTTGCAATGACCGGGTCGATTAGGCGATCCGGGTTGGTTGGGCTCGTTGCAATGACCGGGTCGGTTGGGCGGGCCGGGCTGGTTGCAACGGTCGGGATAGTTGCACCAGCTTGGCTGGTCGCAATGGTCGGGTTGGTTGGGCTGGTTGGGCTGGTTGGGCTGGTCGGGCTGGTTTGGCTGGTTTGGCTGGTTGGGCTGGTTGGGCTGGTTGGGCTGGTTGAAATGCTGGCTTGGATAGATCCTGGTACCATGCTGCGCTTGGGGCAAGCAAACTGGCGCTGCTGAAAGTCTGCAAGTGTCTGCACAGGCAGCTTGAAGCAGTCCAGCATGATCTCAAAGCACTGGCCGCACGGCTTGAATGCAGCAATCTGGTTGGAAAACATAAACTGCACAAACTGCTTGTCAATCGCTTGGTGCATCACGCTGTCGATAGACGCCCAAAAGTGCTGGCTGGCAAACACTTGCTTGACGTTTTGAAAGTAGTGCTGTGCAGCCAAGCTTGGCATCACCAGTTGGTCGACGCCGACGCACCACTTCAACAGCATGTGCTGCACTTCATCCAACAGGCCCAGTTTGTTGCCAGCCGTCCACACCAGCCAAGCTGCCTGGTAAAAGTCAATGTGCTTCCACAACTCGCAGATGATTGCGTCGTAGTGCTCGACCTCGTTGGGCCGGCAGGTCATGTTGCACGCAATGTGCACCAGCGGGTTGGTCAGCAGAATCTGGTGGTTCAGCGCCCTGGCGTGCCGCGCAAAGTTTCGGTCTGTTGTCATGCTTCCAACCGGTCCAACCGTTTCATGTGGTCCACCAACCGTTTCAACTGGTCCACCATCTGGTCCACCAACCGTTTCAACTGGTCCACCAACTGGTCCACCAACCGTTTCAACAGGTCCACCAACTGGTCCAACTGGTTGGGCCAGCTTGGCTAGTTTGACTGGCATTTCCGAGTCGGATGTGCAGCTTTCATGTCCAGTTTGGACAGTTTGGACAGCTTGGACAGTTTGGTTGATCATGGCAAAGCCAAAATCAATCAAGAGCCACCTCGCCGGGCGGTAGGCCAGGTTTTGCGGCAGCATGTCAAAGTGCACCATGCGGTGTTTCTGCAGCAAGTCCAGCCAGTTGAGCAGGCTGGCTGCAAACACCAGCCAGCTTTCCAGCTTGGTCTTGCCGACCATCAGGTGGCTGGCTTCCAAGCGCGGCGGCATGGCGTTGAACCGCTCGGTGTAGCCAAACACGTACAGCTTGTCGTTCTTGCTAATCAGTGCCAGGCGTTCACGGCCCGGCTTGTCCAGTCGCAGCCTTTCCAAGCATCGCATCACGCCAGGCACCAGCTTGGAGACGCGGTGGCACAGCGGCGACAAGCCAGCTGCGTGCTCGTCGATGTTGGCAGTCAACAAGTTGTACATCTTCATGGTCTGCTTCCAGTAGTCGTACGGCATGATGACTGCCACCATGCTGCAGCTTGGCGACACCACAGCCGTGACGGTCTGGCCCAACCACACTGCTGCATTTGCAAACGCTTCCTTTCTGACTGGCAGCTCGACCAAGTCATGCAGACTCATTGTGAACCAACCAAACGACCCAACTTTCCAACTACCCAACTACCCAACTTTCAAACTTTCCAAACTTTCAAACTACCCAACTACCAGCTACCCAACTACCAACTACCAACTACCCAACTACCAACTACCCAACAATGCTTTCGGTGATAGTCTGTAATGGTTTTCTGGTTTGATGGTCTGATAGTTTGATGCAAATTTTCTCACAGCTTGGCAACATTGGTTCAACTTTGTTTCGGTTCGAAAATTGCAACTTGTTTCAGCTGGCAGTTTTCCAAAACATACAGCTGCTTGGCCAAGCTGGTGCAGTCGCTGTCGTGGGTAATGACCAGCACTGTTTTCGTTTGGCCGAGTTTGGCAATCATTTTGATGACCAGCTGCTTGGTGGCGTCGTCCAGGCCGCTGGTCGGTTCGTCAAAGATCAAAACTTGCGCCTGGTTGGCCTGGTTGCTGACAAACAGATTGATGAGCCGAATCAACATTTTCTGGCCGGTGCTGAGAGCCGAGCCCTGGGCGCCTGCCTGGTCGCTTGCCAGCCGGTTCTGAAAGACAGGTTTGAACTCTTCAAACAGCGCCAGCGCAGTCGCTTCGGCCTGGTCGGACTGGCTGCCATACACCATGTTGTACAGCAGCGTCTCGTTGAACAGAGTCTGGTCGGGATTCACCAGCGACACCATGCTGCGCAGCTGGACCAAATCGTACTCGCGAATGTCGTGCTGGCCCAGCAAGATCTGGCCAGTCACTGGCTCCACATTCCTGACACACATCTTGGCCAGCGTCGACTTGCCCGAACCAGACTTGCCCTGGATGACAGTCGGCTGGCCCGGCACAACCATAAAATTGACGTTTTCAACCAGCATACCAGTCGGGCTGGTCGGGCTGGTTGGGCTGGTTGGGCTGGTTTGACCAGCTGGGTTGGTCGGGTTGGTCTGGTTGGTCGGTTTGGCATGCTTGAAGCCAATGTTGACAAACTGCAGCGCGGCGTGGCTGGCAGCCAAGCTAGTCAGCTGGCCTTGCTTGATGGTGGCTTTGCTGAGCGAGTCGGCCACGCCTTCGATGTGCTGGTACTTGCCCATGCTGTCCATCATGTTGGACAGCGACTTGGTGGTGCTGGCGAACTGGCTGCGCACACCCAGCAGCACACTCAGCAGCATCAGCATGCTGGTTGTCATCTGGTCGGTCGGTTTCGGCTGGCAAGCCAAACTGGTTGCATTTGGACTGGTTGGACTGGTTGGACTGGTTGGTAAACTGGTTGTTTGTTTTTGGCCAAAAAGGTCGGCTGGTCTGTCGGCAACTCTGGCTTGCACAGCAAACTTGAACACGCTGATTGCCAGCACGACAAACACGCCCAGCAAGGTCACCAGCTTGACCAAGTATCCAAGGTTTTCCACGCGCTGCAAGTAGGCATTTTTTTGGTAAGCCAGGTGGTGCAGCTCGCCAGCAATGCGCTGCTGCTCGTTGGCCACCATGTTCTTGGACACCACGACCGGTATGTTGGCCATCACGTCAAACACCCGCCACTCGACGCGCTTGGAGTTGACTTCTTGCTGCTTGGCCATGTCCAGCACGCCCGGCTTGGCAGCCAGCATTGCCAGGCCAGCCAAGGCCAGCACTACCAGAAAAACAACGCCGTAAATCCAGCTCGACACAAAGCAGTAGCCCAGCAGCACCAGCAGCACAATGCTGGCCGGAACGATCGAGTAAAGCACTTGCTGGTAGACATGCGCGGCCGACGAGCTGGTGCGCTGCATCAGCTGGCGGTAGATGTTGGCGTCGATCGAGGTCGGCGACACCTGGTTCTTTTCCAGGATCAGCTTGGCCATGCGCGTCTCTGCAAAGGCCACAAACTTTGGAAACAGTTTGTTTTCAACAAAGTCAGTCATCCAGCCGACTGCCATGCAACAGGCCAGCACTGCCATCACAACCACCAGGTTGCGCATCGTGCTGGACGCACATGCCTGGCTGATGCTTTTTTGCAGCGAGGCGATGACGCGCGAGACCAACAGCACTTCAAGCACTGTGACTGCAACAACTAGCAACAGGTAGGCAACAGTCATGCCAGCATGCTGCTTTGAAAAATCAAGTATCAACGACGTAATGTCGATCCTGTCCATTTGGTCTGGTTGGTCTGGTTGGTCCGGCTCGGCATGGCTTGTCCCATTTGGGACTTGGTTCATTGTTGATATCAAACCAACCAATCATGCGTTTTACAAAGCTAGATGCAAAATCAACACAAAATAGAATGATGATGAAAACAACCAACATGTCTGACCCAGTTGCCGACTTGGCCAGCCAGACCAGCCCGACCAACCAGACCAACCAGACCAGCCCGACCAACCAGACCAGCCCGACCAACCAGACCAGCCCAACCAGCCCAACCGACATTTTGCCCGACATGTCCAGTCTGGACCTGGCTGACCAGTCGGTCAAGGAAATGGTCGACCTTGCCGCGTCGTGGAACTCGTCGAACCAGTTGGATCCTGTCAGCGTCGTGCGGTTCATCAGGCTGCTGGTGTTCAATGCGTTCCAGCTGCTGGCCAGCAAATCCGGCCAGGAAAAAAAGCGCATCGTGCTGGCTGTGGTGTACCACTCGGTGGCTGCAAAGACCGACTGGACAGTCGAGCAAAAGCGCAAAACACTGGCGCTAATTGCCGAACTGGGCAGCATATGGGTTGACATGTCGAGTTCCGACCTGAAAGACTTTGCATTGCAGCTGTTTAGCCAGATTTCCGAAACTGTCCAGGCGTGCAAGACTGTGTTTGGATGCTGCGCACCAAGTCATCCAACTGGTCAAACTGGTCCAACTGGTCCAACCGGTCCAGATGGTCCAGATGGCCGTTTGGACAGGTCTATGCTGGATGCAGACTTGGTGATGCAAGCTCGACGCCGCGGTTTGTTGCTATAATTTGTTGTTATGTTTAAAATGAATTCATGTTGTCAAACATCCAAGCTGGCCAAATAGGCTTCACTGGTCGAAATGGTCAAAATGGTCAAAATGGTCCTGACTGGTCCAAGCGCAAGTTACAAAACAACCAAGCACACAGTAAACTGCCAAAACTAAACACATACGATGCACACCATGCACACCATGCACACCAGAATGGTAAGCGCAAGCCCGAACCGTTGCATGCCAATACAACAAATCATGCACGTCCAAAAATGTTGCATCCAGCCAAAAGACACATTACATGGTACAAAGCAAGTCACAGAAAGCGACTGAGAGGCGGCACTAACGATTCTGACGACCACCACAAAATACTATTGTCAACCTCTGTCTTACTCAATGAAAAGTGCCGCGATAAACCCTATTGGGCGGCATTGCCTAAACCGCAGACGTTGTGCAGTGACTACACATGTTTGAGTACTGCCGACATTATTGCATGTTTGAAAACCAACAACGCTCAATACACACAACTAGACATACCCCGTAACCCAACTATCGAATACAAACGAAACGATGATTATATTACGTTTGAGAACGCAAGGTCGCATTTATTAAAGTCAGAATGGACAGTCGGGTTGGCCGATGACGCATCGGCGGAATGTCTAGACACGTACTTGCGCAGTTTGAAGTTAGAGCCTGCTGGTTACAATGTCGGGATTGACGACTTGTACGAAAGTGAAGGCAATCGAAACATATTCCAGTCGCTGCAAAAGTTTGCCTGGGCGTTCGGCATCGGCATCGCGTGGCTGTCTGCCGAGCTTCAACAACCTGTGTTCATCAACTGTTGGTCGACTACCATGCTTTTAGTTTACACTTCCTATGAGTGCGAGCATCTGTGTCAGGCAAATTGGGTGTTGCTGTCTGAACAATCGGACCGCAAAGGCAGTGACAGTTCAAGTCAACAACAACAACAACAACAACAACAACAACAACAACAACAACAACAACAACAACAACAACAACAACAACAACAACAACAACAACAACAACAACAACAACAAAAACAACA
>Ga0114981_10000144_pt1 | contig 41094 bp, 44 predicted proteins | sample S_140806_MF_Meta_FD_87028 | JGI IMG/M metagenome (GOLD analysis project Ga0114981, IMG submission 87028) | Freshwater microbial communities from Lake Simoncouche, Canada to study carbon cycling - S_140806_MF_MetaG | ecosystem: Environmental > Aquatic > Freshwater > Lake | place: Lake...
CTGGGCAGCTTTGACGAGGTGCTGCGCTGGGAGGAGGCGGAAATGCTGAAATATGCCTGCAATGCTTTTCATGCTCTCAAAGCCGGTTTTGCGAATGAGATGGGCCGCGTGGGCAAATTTCTCGGCCTGGATGCCCGCCGGGTGATGGCCGCGCTAGGTCGCGATGAGAGACTGAACATCTCCCGCGCCTACCTAAAGCCTGGAAACCCGATTGGCGGCTCCTGCCTGCCGAAGGACGTGGGCGTGCTCGCCGCCTTGGCGAGATCGGAAGGGCTAAAACTGCCGCTCATCGAGCAGATGATGGATTCCAATCAGGCGCATCTCGATCATCTCACCCGCCTCGTGGAGGCCACCGGAGCACGACGCGTGGGTTTTCTCGGGCTGGCCTTCAAAGCAGGCACCGATGACCTTCGCGGCAGCCCCATGGTCTCGCTGTCGGAGACGCTGCTGGGCCGCGGGCACTCGCTAAGCATCTTTGATCCGAGTGTGAACCTCACCCGCCTCATCGGGGCCAATGAAGCCGAGATTCAGCGTCGCATGCCGCATTTGGCCCGGCTGATGGCGGCCTCCGCTGCCGAGGTGGTGAGCGAGAGCGAGGTCATCGTGGCCGCTCAGCCTTGTGCGAGCCTTGAAGAGCTACGCGACTGCGTACGGCCCGATCAGCACGTCATTGATGTGAATGGCTGGCGAGAGCTGGAGACGCTGCCGTGGCGCTATGAAGGACTCTGCTGGTAGCGGAGGAGTTGATGGTCGAGCTGCACTTCGAGCATCAGCAAACCTTCCTATCATGAGAGACTCTCGCCTTTCGTTTCTGGGGCGAACCAGATGAGCACCATGCCGACGAGGTAGATCGAACACAGCGCGGAATAGGCATTGGCGGAGGTGCCGAAGGCGTGGACGAGATTCGCAATTTGAAGTCCGCCGATGGCGGCGATGATGCGTCCCACATTGAAGCAGAAGCCCTGGCCGGTGGCCCGCACGCTGGTGGGGAAAAGCTCAGGCAGATAGAGCGGGAAGAAGCCGTAGAAGCTCGCGGTGATGCCCCCCATGATGAAGGCGGTGGCAAAGAACCAGCCGTTGATGACGGCGTTCGTTTGGTAAAACAACAGCGCCGAGGCCAAAGCCAGGATGCACATGAAAAAGTAGGTTACTCGGCGGTTCAGCAGGTTCGAGATCACGGGAGCAATGAACGCAAACAAGCAGGCACCTACCGAGGTGGCGATCTGGGTGTATTGCGCCACATTGGTGAAGCCGTTCGCATTCAAATCGGCCGAGGTGGACCACTTCGCACTCTGCTGCGCCGCACCCCAGGTGCCCAGCAAGGCGATACCGGCGAGGGAGGCTCCCATGATCAAATTCCTACGCACGCTGATCCGGCTGGCCTCCGTGATGCTGCCAGCGGCTTCGGCACGGCCCAGGTAACGGCGCACCGGCAGCAGATAACCCCAGACGACGACGCCAAAGCCCACCACCGTGATGAGGACGGCCATGAGCGGTGTAACGCCGCTTTCGATACCGGCGGGAGACCACGACCAGATGATAAACATCGCCACGATGGCTCCGATGAGCACGCCTTTGAGGTCCATCGTGCTCCAGTGGCTGGTTTTGCCCGCCGCTTTTTCCTCCTCCCATTTGTCCGATTCGGGAACGAAGATACGGATGAGGAAGATGATGATCGCGGGCAGTGCACCGATGAGCATCAGGAAGCGCCAGGCCTGATGATCGAGCAGCCAGCCAGCCAGTTCCTCGCTACCGCCGAGAGCCAGCGTCCAGGTGCGCATCGTTTCGATGAAGGTATTCATGCCGAGGCTCAGGCCAGCGACAAGGAGGTAGCCGATATTGGCCGCTGCGCCGATGGCTCCGGCCACGAAGGCGCGATTGCCATGCGTCCACAGTTCATTCACCAGCGCCACGCCCAGCGCCCACTCACCGCCCATGCCGAGGGAAGCCACGAAACGAAGAATGGCGATGTGCCAGGCCTCCGTGGCAAAGCCGCACAGGCCGGTGAAGATGGCGTAGGTGAAGATGGAGAAGGACATGGCTTTGACCCGGCCGATCCGGTCTCCCAACCAGCCAAAGAACACACCGCCCGTAGCCGCTCCGACGAGGAAGGTGGCGATGATGACACTGAACCAGCGATCAAGCGTGGCACTGAGCGCCTCGGGAGCTGCGGTGCTCGCGAGAAGATCCTGCAACGCCGGTTTCCCGATCAGCGGGAAGAGCCCCATTTCAAACCCATCAAACATCCAACCGAGGAAAGCGGCGATGAGCGCCATGTTACGACCGGTGGAGGAGGGAGCGGAGGGGGAAGACATGCGGAAGTCGGGAAAGGAGTCTGGAGGATGGCAACAAACGGACTCCCCGCGAAGGAATTTCGAGTCTGGATGTGAAATCACTCTCGGTCCTCACCCGACGATGGCTCGCGGGACACGGCCATTCACATCGGTGAGGCGGTAATCGCGGCCGGCGTAGCGGTAGGTGAGCTTTTCGTGGTCGATGCCAAGGAGGTGGAGGATGGTGGCGTGGATGTCGTGGACGTGCATTTTATTCACGGCAGCTTTGAAGCCGAAGTCATCGCTCTGACCATAGGCGGTGCCGCCGCGGGCTCCGCCACCGGCGAAGAACATGCAGAAACCGTGCGGGTTGTGATCGCGACCATTGCCGTTTTCGCTGACGGGTGTGCGACCAAACTCGCCGCCCCAGACGATGAGGGTATCATCGAGCATGCCGCGCTGTTTGAGATCGGCGATGAGGGCGGCGATGGGCCGATCGATATCGACGGCGAGTTTTCGCGTGGCGGTTTCGTGGTTGGAATGGGTGTCCCAGGGCTGGCCGTTGCCGTAATAGACCTGCACGAAGCGCACACCACGCTCGACGAGCCTGCGGGCCATGAGGCAGCCGTTGGAGAAATGGCTGGTGCCATACATCTCGCGTATTTTTGGAGATTCGAGATTCACATCAAAGGCATCCGTGGCGGCGGACTGCATGCGAAAGGCGGTTTCCATGGCCTGGATGCGGCCATTGAGCATGACATCGGCTCCGCCACGAGCGGCGAGGTGCTCGGCATTGAGCGTCTGCATGAGATCGAGCTGGCGGCGTTGGTCGCTGGATGCCAGGCGGCTGTTGGTCAGCCACGGGATCATCTGCTTCGGATCGAGATTCGAGTGATTGATGTAAACGCCCTGATGCTGCGCGGGAAGGAAGGCGCTGCTCCACAGGACGGAGAAGCGCACGGGCTTGCCAGGACAAAGCACGACAAAAGAAGGCAGGTTAGCGTTTTCATTGCCAAGGCCGTAGCTGAGCCAGGAGCCCATGCTGGGCACGCGCTCGGTCATGGTGCCATTGTTCATGAGCAGCAGTGCGGGGCCGTGATTGGGATTGTCCGTGTGGCAGGAGCGGAGCACGCAGAGGTCATCGGCATGCTGGGCGAGGTTTGGCAGCAACTCGCTGATCTCCAGGCCGCTCTGACCATGCTTCGAATAGGCATACGGTGAGGCGAGCAGGCCGCCGGTGGGCCGCTCCGTGCGTAGATCCGCGCCTTCGGGCTTCTGACCGGCATATTTGGTCAGTGCGGGCTTTGGATCGAAGTAATCGGGGCCGAAGGGGCCACCATTCATGAAGAGGTGAATGATGCGCTTGGCCTTCGGGACGAAATTCGCGCGTGGCAGACCGCCTGCGGCTGCGAGACTGGAAACAAGCCCCAACGAGCCCAAACCACCTCCCAGGCGGGCGAGGAGGTCACGGCGTGAAAACGGATCGAGAGGAGGCATGAGGTTTCTACGGCTCTCGAAGCATTCGCTTTGCCGCGAAGGGCGAAAAAGCATTCCTTTGGAAAGATCACATGCAAAGCGCCCGGAATGAAGTCATTCAACATGGTGACTCGGAAATCGGAAACTGGCAGAACCTCAGGACAAGCAGCAGCGGCCTTGCTAGGCCTTCTTGCGCTCACGGGATGCAATTTGGCTCCGTCGTTTCTGAAGCCAGCGGTTCCCCTGCCCTCCTCTTTTAAGCGCAGCGGCCCGTGGCGCACGGCGACGCCGCGTGATGAGGTCAAACGCGGCTCGTGGTGGAGTTCGTTTGGCGATGCGAGGCTCTCCAGCCTGATGAAGCAGGCAGAAGCCAACAGTCCCACGCTCGAACTGGCCATGCATCGAGTGACGGAAGCGCAGGCACTCGCACGAGCGGATCGGGCGAACCTGTTTCCTTTCCTCACGCTGAATGGCTCGGCGCAGCGCAGTCGCGGCTCGAGTAATTTGCAGTTTCAATTCGCGGGTGGTCGCACACGCACGCTGCTGGGCACGGGTTTGGATTTGAGCTACGAACTCGATTTCTGGGGTCGCCTACGCAATCAAAGCCGCGCCGGAAGCGAACGTGCCGAAGCGGCGGAGGCCAATCGAAACACGGCGCTGCTTGGTCTTCAAAGCGAACTGGCGATGAATTACTTCGCGCTGCGCACCCAGGATGCGCAAATCGCGCTGCTGCGCCGCACCGTGGAGCTGCGGCGCAGGACGGTGAGCCTTGCTCGCACTCGCTTTGAACAGGGCGACATCGCCCAAGTGGATGTGGCGCAGGCGGAGACCGATCTGAATGCCACGGAAGCGGAGGCGATAGGGCTGGAACGCACTCGCATGGAGCTAGAACATGCCATCGCGCTGCTGCTGGGCACCACGCCTTCGCAATTCAATCAAGTCGAGCATGCGATCAGCGGTCAGCCACCTTCCGTTCCCAAATCAATGCCGAGTGATCTGCTGGAGCGCCGCCCGGATATCGCGAGCGCGGAACGCCAGATGGCGGCGCTGAATGCGGAGATCGGTGTGGCGAAGGCGGCTTTGTTTCCGAGCGTGACCATTGGCCTGACCGGCGGCACGCAGACGAGCTATCCGTGGAAAATCGCCGATGCAGCGAGCCGTGTGTGGGGTCTCGGCCCCGCCGGGGTGGAATGGCCGCTGCTGCGTGGTGGCGAGGTGAAAGCTGGCATTGAGGCCAGTCAGGCCCGCTACGATCAAGCGGCGGCGGCTTACAAAAGCACGGTGCTCTCGGCGGTGCGTGAAGTGGAGGATGCTCTGGCTGGCATTGAGGTGCTGAAACGCCAATCGGCCGCTCAAGATGCTACGGTGGCCGCTGCCAGCCAGGCGCTGGCCCTTTCCCAAAAGCGCTACGAATCCGGCCTGGTGGCCTACTACGAGGTCCTGGACGGTCAGCGCACGTTGCTTCGTGCCGAACAGGAAGCCACTCGCATTCAGGGCGAGCGCTTTTTAGCCACGGTGATGCTGATCAAGGCGCTCGGCGGCGGCTGGTGAGCCTGTTCAATCCTTCAACCACCAGCAGAAACCACCGCTGGGCACTGGCAGGACATTTTCAGCACCGCGCAGCTGCATCTCGCCCTGCTCGAAATGTCCACCACGAGATCCAAATGCCTGGAGCAGCAGATGATGCAGCGAGATCGGCGTGAGCTCGGGTGTATGACAGGAGAGCAGCACGCCGAGCGGTTCATCGGAGGTGAGTTTCGTGAGCAGTGATAGCAGCTTGGGCAGATCGTTTTCTATCTTGAAGATCTCGCCCTTGGCTCCGCGTCCGTAGCTAGGCGGATCGAGGATGATCAAATCATAGCGTCGTTCCCGGCGCAGTTCGCGTTCGAGGAACTTGGTCACATCATCGACGATCCAGCGCACGGGACGATCTTGAAGTTGATTGATCGTCGCGTTTTGACGGGCCCATTCGACCATGCCTTTGGAGGCATCCACATGGCAGACCTCCGCGCCAGCATGCGCCGCAGCGAGCGTGCTGCCGCCGGAGTAGGCGAAGAGGTTCAGCACACGGGCAGCCCGCTGATGCCTAGTCTGATACGCGGTGCAGACTTCGCGAATGCGACGCCATTGATCCCGCTGCTCAGGGAAGATGCCCAGATGGCCGAAGTCAGTGGAGCTAAGCTGGAAGCTCGTGCCATCGACGTTGATCGTCCATGATTCCGGCAAACGATCTCGGCCGCGCCATTGATTGCCGCCATCACGAAAGAAGGTGGCGGTGGCCTGCTGCCACTCATGCTTTGGTAAAGAGGGATTCCACACGGCCTGCGCACAAGGCCTGGAGAGCACCACGGGGCCAAAACGCTCCAACTTTTGAAAACCGCCGCTGTCGAGCAGGGCATAGTCGGAGCTGGAAGACGCGGCGGACACGGTGAGATGCCGGTTTAGGGCCACAGATCCTTGATCGGGCGCGGCGTGAGGTCCTCGACGCCTTTGGGGAACATGCGCTTGCGATAGGTGAGGATCTCCGGCTCCTGCGCCGTGATGAGCACGACGTGCTCGTAGTGGCTGCTGGGCTTGCGATCCGTGGCGATGACGGTCCACTTGTCCTCCAAAATGCGGGTTTTCTCGGTGCCCATGTTGATCATGGGTTCGATGGCGAGGGTCATACCGGCCTTGAGACGAGGGCGGTCACCTTTTTTACCAAAATTCGGCACCTGAGGATCTTCGTGGAGCTTGCGGCCGACACCGTGGCCGACGAATTCACGCACGACGCTATAACCGAACTTCGTGACGTGGTTTTCGACGCTGTGGCAGAGATCGCCGAGCATCCAGCCATCACGGGCGTGATTCACGGCGATGTGAAGGGACTCCTCTGTGGCTGCCATGAGCTTGAGCGTCTCCTTCTCCACATTACCGACGGGCACGGTGAGGGCGTTGTCACCCACCCAACCATCGCGGTAGATACCGATGTCGATTTTGACGATGTCACCGTCTTGAATGACGCGAGCACCGCCAATGCCGTGAACGACTTCTTCGTTGATGGAGATGCAGATGTTCCCTGGGAACTGGCGATAACCGAGGAAGGCACTGGTGCAGCCACTGGCCTTCATGGCGGCGGCAGCAAAGCGGTCGATCTCACCAGTGGTGACACCCACATGAACCTCAGCAGCCGTTTTCAGTAAGATGTCGCGAGCGAGGTGGCCCGCTTTGCGAATGCAGTCCTGCTGCTGACCGTGGCGGATGGGGATGTTCCCCGATTTGGCAAGACCCATGAGCCAGTTAAAAAAACTCACTTGTTAAGGAGATAACTCACGAGGGCGACCAGCACGATGAGAGCGATGCCGACCCACAACCACACGAGGGTGGTGGAGTCCATCACTTTACCACCGGTCTGCTGCAAGCGGTCGAAGCGACCGCGGATGCGTCCCTTCTTCAGGAATCCGTCGTAATGGCTCTGTAGAAGGTGCGTTTCCACCTGGCGCATCACGTCGAGCACAACGCCAACCAAGATGAGAAGGCTGGTGCCACCGAGGAACTGCGCGGCGGAGGCGGAGATACCAAGGGCGGAGCTAGTGATGCCCGGAAGGATGTACAAGGCCGTGAGGAAGATGGCTCCGGCAAAGGTCAGACGGCTCATCGTGAAGTCGAGGAAGTCAGCGGTGGGCTTGCCCGGGCGAATGCCCGCGATGTAGCCCCCGGATTTCTTGAGATCTTCACTGATCTGCTGCGGCTGGAACATGGTGGCGACCCAGAAGTAGCTGAAGAAGAAGATGAGCAGGGCGGAGATGGTGTAATACCAGAAACCGGTGCTGAGCGTCATGGAGAGGCTTTGAATCCAGCCGACATCGCTAAAGAAGGAAGCAAGGATCTGCGTGGGAAAGAGCAGAATGGCCTGGGCGAAGATAATGGGCATCACGCCAGAATAATTGATCTTCAGCGGCAGATACTGGGTCTGGCCGCCATACACTTTACGGCCCACCACACGCTTCGCGTAAGTGATGGCAATGCGGCGGGTGGCCTGCGTGAGAGCGATGACGCCAGCGATCACGATAATCATAAAGGCAACAAGGAGGAGCAGCTTCGCGGCGCTGGAAGGATCTGCATCCGCACCACCGACGTAGGTCTTCCAAACCTGGATGAAGGCCCCAGGAAGGTCGGAGACGATGTTCACGCAGATAAGGATGGAGGTACCATTGCCGATACCACGCTCGGTGATCTGCTCGCCGAGCCACATCATGAACATGGTGCCAGCGGTGATGGTGATGACGGCGGGCAGAATGAAGGTCCAGAAGCCAAAATTGGGCACGAGCGGACGTCCCATGGTTTCAATCGTCTGACCGAGGCCTTGCATGAGGTAGTTCTGCTTCGGATCGGCAAGCGATTGCACGAGCATGAACGCCTGAAACACGCAGAGCACAATCGTGGCCCAGCGAGTGTATTGAGTGATCTTTTGACGTCCGCCTTCCTCGCGGGCGAGCTTCGTCAGCGGCGGCCAGACGGCAGTGAGGAGCTGCAGCATGATGCTGGCGCTGATGTAGGGCATGATGCCCAAGGCGAAAATGGCGCAGTTTTGCAGACCACCGCCGGAGAAGATGTTCAAAAGTGCGGCCACCTGAGCACCTGCGGAGGTGCTATTCTCAGCCTTATCGGTGATCCACTGGCTAAGCACGGTGGGATCAATGCCAGGAAGGGTGATCTGGGTGCCGATGCGGACGATCACGATCATGGCGAGCGTGAAAAGGATGCGGGAGCGCAGTTCTGGGACCTTAAAGCTGTTGGCGAATGCGGAAATCATAGGCGGCGGGTGGTCTTGATACGGCGAAGGGCCTGTCTCCAGAAGCGGTGGGTAACCACCGTGGAAACCGGCCCATCACGAAAGTGGTTGGGAATAATGAGAAATTACGCGGCGATGCTGCCGCCGGCCTTCTCGATCTTCTCACGGGCCGTGGCGCTGACTTTGGCGCCCTGGATGGTGAGTTTGCGAGTCAGCTCGCCAGTGCCGAGGATCTTGATCTCATCGCAATTGCGGGAAACCAAGCCGACCGTGCGGAGGGAAGCTTCATCGACGGTGGCCCCGTCTTCGAAGGCGTTGTTGAGTTCGCCAACGTTCACGACTTCAATAGCGTCCTGGAAAGCCCTATTATTGAAACCTTTTTTCGGGAGACGGCGATGCATCGGCATCTGTCCACCTTCAAAGCCGGGACGGATACCGCGACCAGAACGGGCCATCTGGCCTTTGTTGCCCTTGCAGGAGGTTTTACCATGGCCGGAGCTTTCTCCGCAGCCGATGCGCTTGCGACGCTTACGAGCGCCGGGGCGGTTTTGTGTGTCTTGGAGCTGCATGTGTTTTGAAATTTAAGTATTTGAAATGCAAAAGGCTTAGAGAGCCTTGGGCTTCCGCTCGCGGCCACGGGCGCGGAGGATTTCGTCAGGGAGGCGGAGCGTGCTAAGAGCATGCAGAGTGGCTTTAACGATATTTGCGTGATTGGAGGAGCCGAGGGACTTGCCGATCACGTCCTTAACGCCGACGCACTCGAGAACGGCACGGGCAGCACCACCAGCGATGATGCCGGTACCAGGAGAGGCAGGCTTCAGCATAAGGTAACCGCCGCCATGATCACCGATGGTTTCATGCGGGATGGTGCCATTGGTGATGTTGTAGGTCACCATGTTCTTCTTGGAGCTTTCAGTGGCCTTCTTAATGGCATCCGCCACTTCGTTGGCCTTGCCGAATCCCCAACCGACCTTGCCCTGCTGGTCACCGACGACGACGAGGGCGCTGAAGCTGAAGCGACGACCGCCCTTGACGACCTTCGCGCATCGGTTGATGTGAACGACTTTCTCGATGGTGTCGCCGGAGCTACGAGAATCACGGGACTCACGCTGCTGTGGAGCGGCAGAGGCTTGGGCGATGACTTCCTCGACGGGAATTGCGATTTCTACGGTAGCAGGAGCTGCTGTTTCAGTGGCCATACAGTGCGTTTGGGGAAAGTGCGAGGTGATGAGAATTAGAACTGAAGGCCTTTTTCACGGGCGGCATCTGCAAGAGCTTTGACTTTACCGTGGAAAGTAAAACCGGCACGATCAAAAACGACGGCAGAGATATTCTTGGCAGCGGCACGTTCAGCGATAACGGCCCCCACCTTGGCGGCGTGTTCCGAATTGGCCTTACCGGCACCGTAGCCCTTCTCCTTGGTGGAGGCGGAAACGATCGTTTTGCCAGCCTCGTCGTCGATGATCTGGGCATAGACGTTGGCATTGGAGAAGTAAACGGCGAGGCGGGGGCGCTGTGCGGTGCCGCCGAGTTTGCGGCGGATACGCGCATGGATACGAGCGCGAATGGCTTTGCGATTTTGAGTGGCCATGATGGTCTGCGGGCGAAATTGAAGGGGTTACTTGACGGACTTGCCGGCTTTGCGGCGGATGTATTCGCCGACATAGCGAACGCCTTTGGCCTTGTAAGGCTCCGGCGGATAGTAGGCGCGGATGTCAGCGGCGAGCTGGCCGACAACTTGCTTGTCGATACCTTCGATGCTGATTTTGGTGTTTTCAGTGACGGTGACCTTAACGCCCTTCGGAATGGGATGGAGGCGGTCATGGCTCTGGCCGAGCTGGAGATCGATGTTGGTTCCTTTCACGGCAGCGCGGAAACCGACGCCGTGAATTTCAAGGTTCCGAGTGTACCCCTGAGAAACGCCAACGATCATGTTCGTGATGAGGCGCTGTGTGGTGCCGTGAAGGGCACGGACGGTGCGCTCATCGGATTCACGGGTGACACTGAGAGTGCTGGCATCGCCGGTCACAGTCACGCCACGAGGAAGAACCCAGTTGAGTTCGCCCTTAGGGCCTTTGACGTTCACATTGCGATCATCACCAACTTTGACGGTGACTTTTTCAGGAAGAGGAATGGGGAGTTTGCCGACGCGGGACATGTTGAGATAGGCTCCAGGTTCGGGGTTTACCAGACAAAGGCGAGGAGTTCGCCGCCAAGCTTCGATTTGCGAGCGCGGGAACCTGTCATAACGCCCTTAGAGGTCGAAAGGATGGCAATGCCGAGGCCACCGAGTACGCGGGGGATCTCGTCACAGGAGACATACTTTCGAAGGCCAGGCTTGGAGACGCGCTGAAGCTTGCGGATAACCGGTGTGGTATCGTCTGTGTATTTGAGTTTCAGTTTGAGCCGGGGATGAGCGGCGCTGGTATCCACTTCGTAAGCCCAGATGTAACCTTCTTCTTTGAGGATTCGGGCGAGTTCAGCCTTCATTTTAGAGAAGGGTGCGAGGATCTGCTCCTGGCCGGCGGAAAGGCCATTGCGGATACGGGTGAGAAAATCAGAAATCGGGTCAGTCATGACGTGGCGGTGGGTCCGTGGTGTTTAAAATTCAGGATCAGGCTGCCTGGGCACCTTCTGCGGCGGCATCATCGCTCTTTTTCTTACCCATGGAGCGGAAGGGCATTCCCAAGGCACGTAGCATTTCGCGAGCATGGTCGTCATTGGTGGTGCTGGTGACGAAGGTGATGTCAAAGCCGAGCGTGCGCTTGATCTTATCGAGCTCGATTTCGGGGAAGATGGACTGATCGCTGATGCCGAGGGTGTAGTTGCCACGACCATCAAAAGCACGAGGAGCGACGCCGCGGAAGTCACGCACACGGGGGACAGCAGTGCGAACGAGACGCATCATGAAGTCGTACATCTTGTTGCCACGAAGGGTGACTTTCACACCGACGTTTTCACCCTCGCGGAGTTTGAAGTTGGCGATGGCCTTCTTCGACTTGGTGATGATGGGCTTCTGACCAGTGATGAGCTGAACTTCGTTCACAGCATCTTCGATGGCCTGCTTACGCTCTCCCTGGCTGCCGACGGAGCAGTTCAGGACGATTTTTTCAAGCTTGGGCACTTCGTGAATGTTTTCGAGACCGAGATGGCTCTTCAATTCACTGACTTTTTCTTTATAGAGGGTTTTGAGGGCGGGTTCCATGAATCAGTTTCGGGCTGTGCGTCCTTTCCGCCGTGGTCTGCTTATCAAAGCAAAGCTTGTTGCGGCGGGGGAGGCAAAAATGGGGGGCGTGAGGATGGCGTCTTACTTCTTTTTAGCAACTGCCTTTTTCTTCGCAGGAGCCTTCTTTTCTTTTTTTGGTGCGTCAGCAAGCTTTACATTGGAGATAGCAATGGGCGCTTCCTTCTCAACATGGCCACCAGCTTGGTTCTGCTGGGTAGGCTTGACGGCCTTTTTGATCATGTTCACCCCCTCAACGAGGACGCGGCCTTTGGCCGGAAGAACTTGGAGCACCGTGCCCTGCTTACCTTTGCTAGCGCCTGTGATGACGGTGACAGTATCACCTTTTTTGACGTGGGTTTTCATGTTTGTAAATCAGAGCACTTCAGGTGCAAGGGAAACGATCTTCATGAAGTTCTTGTCGCGCAGCTCACGAGCGACGGGGCCGAAGATACGAGTGCCCTTTGGGTTGTTGTCCTTGTCGATCACGACGATGGCATTCTTGTCAAAGCGGAGGATAGAGCCGTCATTGCGGCGGATCGGATGCGCAGTGCGCACCACAACGGCGCGGATGACTTCACCTTTTTTCACTGCCGCAGTCGGGGTCGATTCACGAACGTGAGCCGTGATAATATCGCCAACGTAGGCGAAACGAGTGTTTTTCTTGCCGAGCACGCCGATCATCTCGGCCATGCGAGCGCCGGTGTTGTCAGCGATCGGGATTTCGGATTCCATTTGAAGCATAAGTCGATTCCTCCGTGGGTCTGGGGTTCTTGAAAAGGGGCGTTATTAGTGCTTGAGGACCTCAGTGAGGTTCCAGCGCTTGAGCTTGGAAAGTGGGCGGGTCTCGGCGATGAGCACCTTGTCCCCCTCCTTGGCTTCGCTTTTCTCGTCGTGAGCGTAGAACTTGGAAGTCTTACGAACGATCTTTTTGAAGCGGGGATGCGGCACGCGGCGCTCGACTTCAACGACAATGGTTTTAACCATTTTGGCAGAAGTGACAACTCCGACGCGTGTCTTCTGCACGGTCTTCTTTTCAGTGGGGGCGGATGTAGTGGCGGCCTCGCTCATGTGTAACGTAATAAAAGGGTTGGTGCGGAGGATTAAGCGGCCTTCTTGATGACGGCAGCGCGGGAACGCTCGGTGATGATGGTCTCGATGCGCGCGATCTCCTTGCGGATCAGAGTGATACGGGCTGGATTTTCAAGCTGGCCACTCTGCTGGGAGATGCGCAGGTTAAGAGCCTCTTGCTTCAGCTCGCGGCGGCGAGCGGAAAGTTCTTCGACGCTGGATTCACGGAGTTCTTTGATCTTCATGGGGCGGTTCTCGGTTCGCGGTTCTAGGTTCTCCGAAGGTTATTTGTGCAGGGACTCACGGGTGACGAAGCGGCTGCGGATGCCAATCTTGTTGGCGGCTAGACGACAGGCTTCGCGGGCGGTGGCTTCATTGACGCCGGAGATTTCAAACATCATGTGTCCAGGAAGAACAACAGCCACCCAGAATTCGGGAGCGCCTTTACCTTTACCCATTCGGACTTCCGGCGGGCGCTGGGTGACAGGCTTGTGAGGGAAGATGCGGATGAAAACCTTACCTTTTCGCTTGAGGAAGCGGGTGAGCGCCACACGGCAGGCTTCGATCTGGTTGTTTCTGATCCAGCCGCGGTCAAGGAGCTGAAGGCCGAAGTCACCAAAGTCGAGCTTGTTGCCGCTGGTGGCATTGCCACTGCGATTGCCGCGCTGCTGCTTTCTGTATTTGGTTCTGCTGGGGAGGAGGGCCATGACGGTCTAATTTGAAAGGTGAAAAGGGATGTTTGAAATCACGCAGCGGCAGGGGCCTCGGCGGGAGCGGCAGCAGGGGCACCTTCGCCCATGGGGCGGCGGGCACGTCCACCACGAGGAGCGGCACCACCAGGACCACCACCGTCGTTACGATCGCGACGAGGGCGACGTTCTTCACGCGGACGGGAATTCTCAGGAGCATTGCCACGGTTCATCCAGACTTTGCAGCCGATGATACCATAAACTGTGCGAGCTTCGGCGAAGCCATAATCAATCGGGATACGCAAGGTTTGAAGAGGCACTTTGCCTTGGCGATACCACTCAGCACGAGCGATGTCAGCACCACCGAGACGACCTGCGACGCGGATACGAATGCCTTCGGCACCCATGTCCATGGCGGTCTGCACGGCACGCTTCATGGCGCGGCGGAAGGAAATACGACGCTCAAGCTGCACGGTGACGGCTTCAGCGACGAGTTGGGCATCAAGCTCAGGCTGCTTGATCTCAAAGATATCGATCTTTACCTGACGACCACCGCACATTTCGGAGATCTTCTGGCTCATCACTTCAATTTCTTGACCTTTACGACCAATCACGAGGCCCGGACGAGCGGTATGAAGAGTAACACGAACTTGATTCCAAGCGCGCTCGATCACGATCTTAGCCAAGGCTGCCTGCATGAGCTTTTCCTTGAGATAGTTGCGGATGGCGATGTCACTGTGAAGAGAATCGGCGAACTCTTTTTTCGGAGCATACCACTTGGAGCGCCAGTCTTTGGAGACGGCGAGGCGGAAACCGATTGGATTGACTTTCTGGCCCATAAGGTGCGTATCGAGGTGTTAAGTGACGAAAGGTTTTATTCAGCAGATTTCTTGGCGGCCATCTTTTTGGCGGGCCGTGAGGCCTTCTCTGGCTTGGCCTCTTCTTCTGGTTTGGCACCGATGATGACGGTGATGTGGGACATACGCTTCTTGATGGAAGCGCCTGAGCCACGAGCACGAGGCATGAAGCGGGAAAGAGCAGGTCCAGGAGTAGCGACGGCGCTGGTGACGATCATTTCAGAAGCGTCGAGTTCGTGATTGTTTTCGGCATTGGCGACGGCACTACGGAGGGCTTTACCGACTAGAAAAGCACCTTTCTTCGGAGTGAAATCAAGGACGCTCAGGGCTTGGCTCACGGGCATGCCAGTGATGGCGCGGGTGACCTGGCGGGCCTTCTGCGGAGAGATCCGGGCATACTTGTATGTGGAGCGGACGGTGGGGGCTGACATAACTTGGAGAGGCTTCTTCGTGTGCAGGGTGGGTTTTTAAAAAGAGGAGGCGGTGGTCTCGGCTCGGCCACGATCACCGACGCGGACGGGGTCCATGTTGTCGGCGAGTTCTTGGACGATAGCACCGCTGACAGACTGGCGGACTTCAGTGATGAGCACTTTAGCGAGAGGCTTATCTTCACGGAAGATTTCAAAGGGCATGCCAGGCTTCACGCCGTCTTTACGGCCAAGGCTGAGGACGGCAATGCCGAGTTCGGGTTTTAAAGAAACGACACGAGCATTTTGTAGACCGTCAGAAGGAGCGCCATCCACGGGGGCCGTGGTTCCGATCTTACTCAGCAGCCCATCTGCGGCAGTGAGGGTTTGGTTCAGAGTATCAGCGGCAGCCGGATCGGCATTGGGTGCGGAACGAGCGAGGTTCACACTGGCTTCCGCTACCACCATAAGAGATTGGGCAAGTTCGTCACGCTGCTGCTTCACGATACGAAGATCGCTCAGCGCAGCGAGGAGACGCTCCTGCGCTTGATCCTTGGAGCTTTCGAGGGCGGATATGCCCAAACCTTCGAGTAAGCCACGGAGTTTCTCATAGCGGTCTTTGAGCTCACCCGCTTCGTTGTTTGCCGCAGCAGCGGATTGAGCGAGAGCATCGAATTTATCCTTGGATGCGGCAGCATCGGTTTCGAGCTTCTGAATCTTACGAGCAGCCACGGCGAGCGTGGTGTGCAATTCACGAAGTTCGAGATTCACATCACTCTGAGCACGCACGACACCGCCCACTGCCAGAAGCAGTGCTAAAGTGTAGCGTGCTTGCGAAAAGAGAGACATGACCTAGGAGAACAAAAAGAAGATTACTTAGCAGCCTTGACGGTGACAGCACCGTGGGATTTGAACATACGAGTGAGGGCAAATTCGCCGAGGCGATGGCCGACCATGTTTTCGGTCGCATAGACGGAGACGAAGTCTTTCCCGTTATGAACTAGGAAGGTGTGGCCGACGAGATCGGGCGTGATCATGGAGGAGCGAGCCCAGGTCTTGATGGGGCGCTTGCCGCCTTTAGACTCATTCATCTTGTCCACCTTATCGAGGAGGGCTTGTTGAATGAAGGGGCCTTTTTTCAGGGAACGTGCCATAAGAAAATTCGTTGAGTCAAAAATGGGTTACTTGCCTTTGCGATGCTGGACGATGAGCTTGCCAGTGGCCTTCTTCTTATTGCGAGTCTTCTCACCCTTGGCATGCCCCCAGGGGCTGAGAAGGTGCTGGCGACCACCACCAGACTTGGAACGACCTTCACCACCACCGTTTGGATGGTCGATGGGGTTCATGCACATACCACGCACTGTCGGGCGGACGCCCTGCCAGCGTGTGCGGCCAGCCTTGCCGGAAACCACATTCATGTGCTCGATATTGCCGACCTGACCGATCGTGGCGTAGCACACAGAGAGGATCTTGCGGATTTCACCGGAAGGCATACGCACGAGGGCATATTCACCTTCTCGGTTATTCAAAACGGCAGCCTGACCAGCGGCACGGGCAGCAACACCACCACGTCCAGGAACGAGTTCGATATTGTGAATGCTCATCCCGAGTGGGATCTTCGCCAAAGGAAGGGCATTTCCCACTTCGGGAGCGGCATTTTCACCAGCCATAACGCTAGAACCAAGCTGGAGCTGGGCAGGAGCGAGGATGTAGGCACGCTCACCATCCTTATACTCGACGAGAGCAATGCGCGCCGAACGATTCGGATCATACTCGATGCCGATGACTTTGGCGCCTTCATTACGGCGGAGACGCTTGAAGTCGATCAGGCGGTAACGCTTGTCGTGACCACCGCCGATATGACGGCAGGTGATGCGGCCCGTGTTGTTACGGCCACCACTGCGGCGGAGAGCGACGGTGAGGCTCTTCTCCGGCGTATCCTTGGTGATCTCGTCGAATGAGTTCCACTCCTTGTAGCGGTTGGATGGGGTTTGGGGCTTGAATGTTTTCAGCGCCATGGTCGTGTAAGGGTAAAGGGTTGCCTAGAAGGGGCGGAGGATCATGCAAGGTCGAGCTTTTCGCCAGCTTTCAAGCGGACGACAGCCTTTTTCCAATGGTTGGTGCGGCCATAATCGGCGCGGCGTTCGCGCTTGGCCTTGCCAGAAACATTCAGGGTGCGGACGCCATCGACTTTCTTGCCGAAGAGCTTTTCTACAGCCTGCTTGATGTCAATCTTCGTAGACTGGGGATCGACGCGGAAGACGTATTCGTTGTTTTTTTCGCCGAGAAGCGTGGCTTTCTCGGTGAGGCGGATGGTCTGAATCACTTTGTGAAGGTCTCTCATATCAGGCGGTCCTCTGGGCAAGGGTTTGGAGGGCGTCACCGGCCACAACGATGGCCTGGTAGCGAAGAAGATTCTCAGCATTCACATCACTGGCGGCCATGAGCTGGACGTTCTGGACGTGGCGAGCGGCGCGGAAAGTGATCTCGTCGAATTTATTGCCAAGCAGGAGCACATTCTTGGCGGTCGAGAGGTTGCTCACGGCGGAGATGAATGACTTGGTCTTTCCATCGGTGATGGCGAACTCACCCACAGTAAGGACTGCACCATCATTGATGCGAGCGGTCAAAGCGGCACGAAGGGCCAGCTTTTTAACGTTCTTGAGGGTCTTCTTGGAGTAGTCGCGAGGGCGAGGACCAAAGACAACACCACCACCACTCCAGATTGGAGAGCGCTTCGAACCCATACGGGCATTACCCGTACCTTTTTGATTCCAGAGCTTCTTGCCGGAGCCGGAGACTTCGGAGCGGTTTTTGGTGCAGGCGGTTCCCTGACGGCGGTTCGCCCGGTAGGCGACAACGGTTTCGTGCAGGGCCTGAGAGCCTTGATGACCTTCGGTGAGGTTGATTTGGGCCGCTTTGGCGGCATCGGCAGTGAGAACTTGGGCGGACATGATTCAGTTCCTCGGGGTGATTATTTAGCGACAGCTTTTTTGCCGGGGCGCACCACGACGATGCTGCCTTTGTTACCGGGGACGGAGCCTTTGATGAACAGCAGGCCCTCTTCAGGACGGCTCTGCACGACGACGAGATTTTGCGTGGTGCGACGATCCACACCATCGTGGCCGGGCATTTTCTGGTTCTTCCAGACGAGACCTGGGGTAAGGCGGCAACCAATGGAGCCAGGGCGGCGATGCATCATGGAACCGTGCGACTGAGGCTGACCGGCAAAGTTCCAGCGTTTCACGACGCCCTGGAAGCCTTTGCCCTTCGTGGTGCCGATGACATCAACAATTTGACCATTGGTGAAGAGGCTGGCGTCATATTTAGCATCCGCTGCGGGAAGCTGGTCATCTCCTGTGAGACGGAATTCCTTCACGATCTTCTTCGCGGTGGAGCCGTGCTTCTTGAAATGGCCCATGAGGGGCTTCGTGATGCGGAATTCCTTCTGCTCACCGTAGCCGACCTGCACGGCGGTATAGCCGTCCTTGCCGTCGCTGCGCTTAACCTGGATGATTTTGTTTCCGCTGACGTCCACGACGGTCACGGCGACTGCTTCGCCCTTGTCCGTGTACACTTTCGTCATGCCGAGTTTTTTGCCGATTAGTCCGAGACTCATATGGTTATCTCCGTGGGGATGATTTTTGGGGGGTTCTCGTGGTGAAAATTAGATACGGATCGTGATGTCCACACCGGAGGGAAGATTGAGCTTCTTCAGCTCGTCCACGGTGCGAGCGGTCGGATCGACGATGTCGAGGAGACGCTTGTGAGTGCGCAGCTCAAACTGGTCCATCGACTTTTTGTCCACGTGGGGAGAGCGATTAACGGTGAACTTCTCGATGCGGGTGGGCAGCGGGATAGGACCCGCGACACGGGCCCCAGTGCGCTTGGCAGTTTCGACGATGTCCGCAGTGCTCTTATCGAGTGTGCGATAGTCGTAGGCGCGGAGTCGGATACGGATGCGCTGGTTACTCATGACGATTCTTCTTGGGTAAAGGGGGTTCAGTAAGGGATGAAGATCAGGATTTGCTGCCGCCGCGTTGCTCGACGATCTGCTCGACGATCTGCTGGGGAACCTGCTCAAAGTGCGAGGGCTGCATGCTATAGCTAGCACGTCCGGAGGAAAGGGTGCGGATGGCGGTGGAATAACCGAACATCTCAGCGAGGGGGACCTCTGCACGAAGAACAGCAGTGGCACCGCGCATGTCCATCCCCTGAATCTTACCACGGCGGCGGTTCAAGTCACCGAGGATGTCACCTTGATAGTCTTCTGGTGTGGAGGCTTCTACGGCCATGATAGGCTCAAGGAGGATGCACTTCGCTTTCTTGAGAGCGTCTTTGACCGCGAAGATACCGGCCATTTTGAAGGCGTTTTCGTTGGAATCGACGTCGTGGCTCGATCCGTCGATTAGCTCAATATGCATGTCGATCACCGGATAACCTGCGATGATGCCATTGAGGGCAGCTTCGATACAGCCATTCTTGGCTGGGTTGATGAATTCTTTCGGGATGGTGCCGCCGACGACCTTGTTTTCGACCACGATGCCGCTGCCTTTTTCACCAGGACGGACGTTGATGACGACGTGGCCATACTGACCACGACCACCGGACTGCTTAACGAGCTTACCTTCGCCACCAGCTGCCTGGGTGAGAGTCTCACGGTAAGCGATCTGCGGCTTGCCCGTGTTGGTTTCCACCTTGTGCTCGCGCTTGAGGCGGTCGCAGAGAATTTCGAGATGCAACTCTCCCATGCCGGCGATGATGACCTGACCGGTTTCTTCGTCGGTTTTGACGAAGAAAGTCGGATCTTCTTCCGAGAGGCGCTGAAGTGCATTGCCCATTTTTTCTTGGTCGCCCTTGGTCTTTGGCTCGACAGCCATGGAAATAACCGGTTCTGGGAAGGTCGGAGGCTCTAGCAGGATGTCGAGGTCCTCATCGCAGAAGGTATCACCCGTGCGGACATCCTTCACACCCACGAGGGCGGCGATGTCACCCGAATAGCAGCAGTCGATGTCTTTATGGACACTGGCCTGGATCTGGATGAGACGGCCAACACGCTCCGACTTGCGAGTGCGGGGATTGTAAATGGTGTCACCTTTTTTCACGCAGCCGGAATAGACGCGGAAGAACACCAAGCGGCCAAACTTGTCAGACCAGAGTTTGAAACCGAGAGCGCAGAACTTGGCATTGTCATCAGGACGAGCTTCAACCTTCGTTTCAGGATCGTCCACGAGTTGACCGGTCTGCGGCTCGATGTCGAGGGGCCCCGGGAGGTAGTCGATCACGGCGTCGATGAGATACTGCACACCCTTGTTTTTGAAGGCAGAGCCGCCGGCCATTGGGATGATCTTGTTGGCGATCACGGTGCGGCGAAGAGCTTCCTTCACATCTTTGATCGTGATAGCCTTCTCTTCGAGGAACATCATGCCCATTTCCTCGTCCTGATTGCAAATCTCCTCAACGAGACCGTCATAAGCCATCTTGGCCTTGTCGATTTCCTCGCCCTGGAGCTCGCGAACGGTATACTTGGAGCCGAATTTTTCGTCATCGCTGTAGATGATGGCTTTTTGATTCACCACATCAATCTGGCCGATAAGGTTTTCTTCAGCACCAATGGGGATAAGGATCGGCCAAGCGTTAGCACCGAGCTTCTTGCGCACATCTTCGACTACGTTGTCAAAGTTGGCACCCGTGCGGTCCATCTTGTTGACGAACGCAATGCGAGGAACGCGATACTTTTCAGCCTGGCGATAAACCGTCTCTGATTGCGGCTGCACACCAGCCACACCACAGAGCACGAAGATCGCGCCGTCGAGCACACGAAGGGAACGTTCCACCTCCGCGGTGAAGTCCACATGGCCCGGAGTGTCGATGATATTAACACGAATGTCTTCGAGTTCACGAAGCTTGAAGATCCCTTCCTCCTTGAGCTGCTTCCAGCGAGCCGTCACAGCGGCGGAAGTAATGGTGATACCACGCTCTTTTTCCTGCTCCATCCAGTCCGTTGTCGCCGCGCCGTCATGCACCTCGCCGATTTTGTGGATCATGCCGGTGTAGAAAAGGATACGCTCGGTCAGCGTAGTCTTGCCTGCGTCAATGTGAGCGCAGATACCGATGTTACGGGTTCTTTCGAGTGGGTACTCGCGGTTGGGAGAATTGACGGACATGGGAAACGGAGATCGGAGAACTAGAAATAAGTTAGAAACGGAAGTGAGCAAAGGCGCGATTGGCCTGCGCCTGCTTGTGGACGTCGTCACGCTTGCGGACGGAATTCCCCTGCCCTTGCGCAGCATCCTTCAGCTCATTGGCGAGGGCATTGAACATAGGCTGACCTTTACGGCCACGGGCATATCCAATGATCCAGCGCATTGCCAATGCCACCTGACGAGCCGGGGAGACTTCCAGCGGCACTTGATAGGTAGCACCACCCACGCGGCGAGCCTTCACCTCAACACGAGGCTTCGCGTTCTCGATGGCACGATTGAAAAGCTCAAGCGGATGAACGCTGTCACTCTTCTCGTTGAGGATATCGATCGCACGATAGACGGTGCGTTCAGCGAGGGCTTTCTTGCCGCTCTGCATCACGCGGACGATGAGGCTAGAGACCAGCTCGCTATCATAGCGGCTGTCTTTGTGAACTTCCTTGTTATAAACGCGCTTTCTGCGGGCCATGGTCGTTAGGAGGAAAAGGGTGAAACGGGGAGGGTGAGGAAATTTACTTCTTCTTCGCAGGAGCGGCAGCAGCACCGGGCTTCGGACGCTTAGCACCGTATTTCGAGCGGCCACGACGGCGCGCATCGACACCAAGGCAGTCGAGAGTACCACGAACGATGTGGTAGCGCACACCTGGCAAGTCTTTCACACGGCCGCCGCGGACCAGCACAATGGAATGCTCCTGAAGGTTGTGACCTTCACCACCAATGTAGGCGATAACTTCATACCCATTTGTCAGACGAACCTTCGCCACTTTACGAAGAGCAGAGTTCGGCTTCTTCGGCGTGCGGGTCATCACCTGGAGGCACACGCCACGGCGCTGCGGGCACTTAGCGAGCGCGGGCGACTTTGACTTCACCGCTTTATCTTTGCGGCCGTGTCTGACGAGTTGATTGATTGTGGGCATGGTGGTTAAAAAAGAGCTGCTTTCGGAGCAATGACCGGTTCCGGTTCCGAATGACAGTACCACCACCCACTGAAGGGTCTGCGGCACAGATTTTTCCGGTTCTGGCTCCGATAATCGCATGAATCACCGAAGTGAATCATTGCCGGCCTCTGGGGAGAGGATCTGGCTTGGGAGCGCGGACCTTGGCGAGTCGCTGAAGATGCGCAAGCCCTTAATTCAGCTTTTTGAATGTTTTGTATCCGCCGGTGCGCCGGTTGATGTGAAACTGAGAGATTGAGCTGCGAAGATCAAGCGTGTCTCTTCCTTGGTATCGTCACCTTAACGCTTGTTCCCGATTGAAAGCGGTGTCGCTGAACGGACCGCCCCTTTGCTCGTCAGCGGTCGCGCTCCACTACGCTTCGCGACGAAATCACATTCCTCCCGACGTTTTTTGCGACCTCCTATGAGACAACGTTTAGGAAATGGAGCTCAGCGGCGCGATGCCACTCAACGCAAGCCATGAAAACACTCATTATCATTTCGCTAAGCGCCTTCGTCCTTCACGCGCAGGATTTATGCCGACAGCCTTCATCGGAAGCGATGGCAAAAAACGCGGGAGTGAAGCTTCCACAGCTGCCGTGGCATGCAGCGAATGTGTGGTGGGACTTTGGGGGACCGGTGGAGCATTTCACGTCGTTGGAGGTCGATGTGACGATCGACCGGGATGTGCCGGAGGATTATAATTTGTACATCTCGCCCTGCGGCATCGCGAAGATCAATGGTTTGCAATTCTACGGCGGCATCCAGACGAACATCAACGGCTGGGCGGACAAGGAGAGCCGCGAACGCGTGCATCGCGGCAAGGGTGGCATTTTTTCGCGGTGGTCGAGCGACAAGACGACGCCCATCGGATTGGAGCATGTGCGCACGGCTGCGGAGGACTGCCTGGTGGAGAGCGCGGGCTACGAGGGTGAGTTCGCGAGTGTGCGGCGGCCGTTTGCGTGGACAAAGGGGACTTATACTTGGTGCATCACGAAAGGTGCGACGGAGGGCGAAAGCACCTGGTTCACCTGCACGATCCGCGTTGCGAAGGGGGTGGTGCATGAGGTGGGCAGTTTGCGCTTTGAAGGCACGGATTTCACCTTTTGGGAGAGGCATTCAGCCTTCGTGGAGGTGTACAGCACATCGAAGATTCCGAAGTCCGGCATTCCGAAGGTGACGGTGACTTTTGGATGGCCGCGACTGAACGGGATGAAGGTGCCGCTGAAAAAGGCGCATGCATATTACCCCGACAAAGACGGCCCAGACTCACCCGGTTGCGCGTGGGTGAAGGCGAAGGGCGAAAAATGCGCCGTCGAAGTCGGCCCCATCTTCAAACGCGATGAGGCGAAGCGGCGGCATGAGCTGCTGCGATGAAAATCTGCTACAAATGCTCCTTCAAATAGCTCGTCATGAGCTCGTAGAGGTGGCGTGAGGTGCCTTTGCCGATGTTGATGGCGTGATCGCGGTTCGGGTAAGGCATGACGGTAAAGGCTTTGTTATGGATGATGAGTTCATTGATAAGCTTTTCGACGCCTTGGTAGTGGACGTTGTCATCGCCGATGCCGTGGATGAGGAGGAGGTGGCCTTGAAGGGATTTGGCACGGGTGATGGGGGAACCGGCGGTGTAGGCTTTGAGCTGGTCCTTCGGCAGGCCCATGTAGCGTTCCTCGTAGATGGTGTCGTAGAGGCGGCGGTCGGGCACGGGGGCGACGGCGATGGCAGTGCGGTAGAGGTCGGGATACTGGAAGATCGCATCGAGGCTGCTGGTGCCGCCGCCGCTCCAGCCCCAGATGCCGACGCGTTGAGGATCGAGAAAGGTGAATTGCTTCAACAAAGCCCGCACGCCGACGGCTTCTTCGCGAGCGTTCAAGATGCCGAGCTGGAGATGCGCGGCCTTGCGCCAATCACGGCCTTTAGGCGCAGGCGTGCCGCGGGTGTCCACGCTGGCGATGACGCAGCCCTGCTGGGCGAGCATGGCATGCCAGAGCATCTTTTGGCCGCCCCAGGAATCTTTGACAGTCTGCCCGGCGGGCTCGCCATAGACGTTCATAAGCAGCGGATGCTTCCTTTGAGGATCGAGATGGGCCGGGGTCATGATCCAGGCATCGGCCTGAATGCCTTCACCGATGTCCACGCGGAGGAATTGGGTCTTGGGAAGGTTCAAGGCAGCGAGTTTTTCGCGAAGCTTGGTTTGTGGCTTAAGTGTGCGCTTGGTAAGGTGCTCGGGGAGTGTGATGAGATCGACGACGGGCGGTGAACTGAAGCTGGAATGGGTGTGAATGGCCCAGCGGGTGTCTTCGCTGAAGTTGTAGGTGTGGGTGCCGGGTTGATCGGCGGGTGAGAGGCGTTGGGCTTCGCCGCTGCCTTCGAGGCTGGCGCGGTAGAGGTAGCGCTGGGTGGGGTTTTCGGGGGAGGCGTAGAAGTAGAGGTCGCCGTTTTTGACATCATTGACCTTGGTGACTTCGATGACGTCGAAGGGGCCGGTGGTGATGGGGGTGAGTTTGCCGCTGAGAGTGGCGCGGTAGGCGTGACGCCATCCTCTGCGTTCGCTGAGCCAGAGGAAGTCGTCGCCGATCCAGCGGATGGGGTTGTCGTTGTCGATCCAGGCGGGGTCGGTTTCGGTAAGGATGAGGCGTGTCTCGCCAGTGGTAGGATCGGCGAGGAAGACGCGGAGGGTGTTTTGCAGGCGGTTGAACTGCTGCAGGAGCACGGATTTACCATCGGGGGTCCATTCGGCATGCGGGAGGTAGTGCTCGCGAGGATCGCCGGGCACTTTGAGCCATGTGATGATGCTACCAGTGGCGGCGATGATGCCGAGGCGTGTGGCGGAGTTCTTTTCGCCGGCTTTTGGATAGGGAAAGGTGGTGATGCGGGGGTAGGTGCCATCGGTTTGATTGATGAGGGAGAAGCGCTTCACTCCCTTTGTGTCGAACTGCCAGAGGAGGAGCTGCTTGCCGTCGGGACTCCAGCGGTAGCAATCGCGGAGGCTGAGTTCTTCTTCGTTCACCCAGTCGGAGGTGCCGTTGATGAGGGTATGGGAGCCGTCGGTGGTGAGGGCCGTGATTTTCAGGTCTGCTAGGCCTTGGACCTGAAGGTTATTTTTGCGCACAAAGGCCACGCGGCTGCCATCGGGGGAGAATTTGGCAAACATGAGCGTCGAGGGAGCGGCATCACCGCCGAGCTTGGTGAGTGCTTTCGTGGCGAGATCGAGCAGCCAGTAGTCGCCACGGGTGTTTTTGCGCCATACCTTCTTCGTGTGGGTGAAAAGCAGCGCTTTGGACTCGTCGGCATTGAACTCGAAGCTGTCCACGGTGAGCGGCTTCTTTTCGCCTTTCGGGGTCAAAGCCTTGGCGGAGGTGAGAATGGTCTGCTTGCCGGTTTCGACATGGTTTTGGACGAGATCCTTGCCGTCTTTGCCTTCGGCAGGTTTTTCGAGAGTAAAGTAGGAGGCGCTGATCTTGCTCCACTTGAGCGAGGGCATCTTTTCCTCGTCGAACTCCTTGTCGGTGAAGATGCGGGCAAGCGTGAGCTGGGCGGGATCGGGCTTCGCAGGCTCGGCATGGAGGCCGGTAAGGGCGTGAACGGCGATCAGCAGGAAGAGCGGGGCTTTCATGCCGCATGGTGAAGGGCTAGCGGGGAGGTGTCTTGGCGATTTTTTGACGGAAGGCCGGGCTTGGCTCGATTTTCGGAGAAAATTGGCCACTCTGGCTGGATGAACATGCCTGCCTGGATCGAATACTTTGCCGTGGCCATCTGTGCGATCACTGCGGTGCTGGCAGCGGAAGGTAAGCGCATTGATCTCTTCGGCGTGCTGGTGCTGGCACTGGTGACGGCGGTGGGGGGCGGGACGGTTCGCGATCTTTGTTTGGGCGTGCGGCCGGTATTTTGGATCGAGCAGCCTCAGGTAGTTTGGACGGCGCTGATCGCAGCGGCGGTGACGTTCATTATTGTGCGTTTCACACATCTGCCCTCTCGGCTGCTGGATGTGGCGGATGCGTTTGGGCTGGCCTTGTTTGGCATCGCAGGCACGGAGAAAGCGCTGGCCTTTGGCACGCCGGGCATCGTGGCGGTGCTGCTGGGCATCGTGACGGGCGTGGCGGGCGGCATTCTGCGGGATGTGCTGCGCCGTGAAATCCCCTGGGTGTTCCAGGCGGAGGTGGATCTGTATGCGACGGCGGTGTTTGCCGGCGCGGTAGTATTTGTGCTGCTGCGTGAGTATCTGCCGCCGTCCGAAACGCATCGCTACATCGGCATGGCCACCATTCTGCTGATCCGCCTCGCGGCGATGCGCTGGAAGCTGCGGCTGCCAACGTATCGGACGCGAGGCTCGGGAACTGATTAAAGCAACCTCGCAGCAGCTTCGGCGAGCGGACTGCGCTCGCCTTTGACCAGCGGGACGTGGGCAGCGAAGGGCTGGCCGCGCATGCGCTGGCGGGTGTACACGAGACCGTTGCTGCGGGCATCGACGTAAGGGTTGTCGATCTGCGCGGGATCGCCGACGAGGACGAGCTTCGAACCACGGGACATGCGGGTGACGATGGTCTTGGCCTCCAGCGGCGTGAGCTGCTGCGCCTCGTCGAGCACGAAGAATCGATCAGGAATGCTGCGACCGCGAATGTAGCAGAGGGCTTCCACTTCGATGACGCCCGACTGAATGAGGTGGTCGTAGGGAGCGGCGGGCGTCTGCATCTTGGCGGGATCGGGCATGAAGCGATTTTGCTTCTTGCGGGCAGGTCCTTGCGTATTTTCGATGGGCCGCATGAGCAGATCGAGCGCGTCATAGACGGGCTGCAGCCACGGGCGCATCTTTTCCTGAAGCGATCCAGGAAGGAAGCCCACCGTCTGCCCCATGGCGACGATGGGACGGCTGACGGTAAGGCCCTGATAGGTGCGGTCAAAGACCTGCTGGAGCCCAGCAGCCACGGCGAGGAGTGTCTTGCCCGTGCCTGCCTGGCCGTAGCAGGTAACGAGGCTGATCTCGGGATCTAGCAAGGCATCAAGGAGGCAGACCTGACCGAGGTTCATCGGCTTGATGGAGTGGCCCTGCCCTACTTTGATGCACTCAGGTGCTCGCAGGCGGACGAATTCCCCCTGAGCGTTGAAGCGGGCGGGGATGGTGGCCTTTTCGCCGGCGGAAAGCAGGGCGAAGTCATTCACCGCGAGCGCAGAGACACGGGCATCGGTGATCGTGAGGCGGCCGCTGCTGGCATAGCGCTGCAATTCGTGGCCGGTGACCTCGATACGGGCGATCTCAAAATTCGAGACCTCACGCGGAGCGACCTTGTCGTGGAGGTAATCTTCGCACTCGATGCCCACGGCGCGGGCTTTAAGCTGCATGTTCAAATCCTTGCTGACGAGGATGACTGGCATCTTCAAGGTATCGCGGAGGAGTAGCGTGCAGGCGATGATGCGGTGATCGGCCTTGTCGAGATCGTGGAAGATGCCTTCGAAAGCGGTGATGCTGGCGTGCTTCCGTGCCTCGCCGGGATCATACACGGCGATGCGGATGCGGCCGCCTCCGGGCGTGGCTACCCCGTGGGTGACATCCGCTCCGGCGGGAAACATCTGCATGAGCGCCCGATGCACCTCGCGGGCATTGGCTCCACGTTCGGTCATCTCATTTTTAAAGCGGTCCAGCTCGCTGAGGACATCCACAGGGATGCAAATGTGATGCTCCTCAAAACGGTGAATGCACGCGGGATCGTGCAGGAGGACGTTGGTATCGAGAACGAAGGTCTTGGTGCCGACAACGGTTTCGGGAGCACGGGCGGGACGCTTTCGGCGGGAGGAGGCGGATTTGGTTGGCAAGGGAGGAGAAGGGGGCTGTGAACCGGAACTGGCAGGGCGGGATTCGATGAGGGTCGAACTGACTACGTTGGAATGGTCGTCGCGGTCCATGATGGGTTGGAGGGTGGTTGTGCCATCGGTGTTCGATGGCGGGTTGGGTCGGTAGCCTTGTGGCGCAGTGACTGTGCCAAGCGTGCCGTTCCAGTGCTGTGATTATTGGGATGAATCACGGTAATTGCCAGAGACTGTCAGAGAGTGAATATCGCGGCAAGGGTTTATTCACATTGTGGAAGTTTATTCACACTTGGCCCATACCATGATACCAAAAAAAAACGGGAGCGATCCGAAGACCGCTCCCGTAAAAGTGATGTTGGTAGGATGATTACTTCGTGGCAGAAGCACGGCCACCGGAACCCATGCTATAGCTATCCATGACGGGCGTCTGAGGAGCTGCACCTTTCCAGCCAGAGCCGGGGAGGGCGTATTTACGAGGATACTGTTCCTGCACGCTGCCCACCATCCAAGGCTTTGTCTCGGCGAGGAAGAGTGTGCCGTAGCGAGCACGGGAACGCTTCACAAAATCCGCGTTAGGGTCGTCGGAATTTTTGAGACTACCGAAGAGAGTGCCGCCATTGCCGACATAATCCTCGCCATTGTAAGGAGCAAAAGCATCAGCCCCATTGGCCTGGCGACCACCGATGGTCGTGTTCGGCGAAAATTGGGCGCAAGAGGAAAGAAGAGCCGCGAGGGCGAACGTGAAAATCAATTTCATAGGAGGGGGCGATTTTGACGGGAGACTGCCCTGTTTGTCAAAGTTTTTTCCATCCGAGGCGGCTCCTGAACTGCAAATCATCCATGAGATCGTGAAAGAGCCCAAGACTGGCATCGTTTTCGCGCCGCCCCCCCCCAAAACCTCCGTTCCCTCATGAAAATCCCCCTTTGCAGCTTCGTGGCCATTTTTGCTCTTTCCGGCCTCGCTTGCGCCGCGCCCGATCTGAAGGCCACAGCGGCCAAAATCGATGCATTGATCCTGGCGAAACTCGCGAAAGAGAAAATCCAGCCCAATGCCCAGGCCAGCGACGAGGTTTTCGTGCGTCGCGTGTACCTCGACATCGTCGGCCGCATTCCATCGATCAAGGAGACCACGGATTTCCTCGCCGATCAGGCCACCGATAAGCGGGCGAAGCTTATCGACGAGCTCCTCGCCTCCGATGGCTACACGCAAAACTACTTCAACTACTGGTCAGACATCTTGCGCCTACGCTCACAGCTCGCTGTGGGCAATAGCCAGCCTGCCGGTGCCGCCTACGCCACCTGGCTGCGGCAGGCCCTCGACAAAAACATGCCCTACGACCAAATGGTGCGTGAGATGGTCACCGCCGATGGCAAGACCTATGAAAATGGCGCGGTGGGCTTTTACCTCCGCGATTACAACATGCCGCTCGATAACATGGCGGTCACCACGCAGGTCTTCCTCGGCACCAGCATGGTCTGCGCCCAGTGCCACAACCATCCCTTCGATAAGTGGACCCAGATGGACTACTACCAAATGGCCGCCCATACCTACGGCATGACCGGCACGAACGGCCTCAGCAATCCCCTGCTCGCGGGTGTCTTCGGCGGCGGTTATGGCGACAAAGGCGCGAAAACCAAGGGCAAGAAGGCCAAACCTTCGGCCGAACTCACCGCCCTCATTCCACAAGGCATTGAGCGCAAAGACATGAGCAAGGCCATGAGCGAGATCCTCCGCCCGCTGCGCTACAACACCGTCCTCGACCACTCGGACAAAAAAGCACTCCCCCTGCCCCACGATTATCAATACACCGACGCCAAGCCGAAGTCCGTCGTCTCGCCCTTCATCCCGGCCGCCTTCTCCAAAGATGGCAAGATCGTCAAAAACGATGAAAAGCCCGTCGATTCCTACGCCGGCTGGATGACCTCGAAGGACAATCCGCGCTTCACCCTCGTCATCGCGAATCGCCTTTGGAAAAAGGCCATGGGCATGGGCCTCATCGAACCCGTCGATGAGATCACCGATTCCACCGTGCCGAGCAATCCAGCCCTCATGTCCTTCCTCGAACAGACCATGAAGGACCTGAACTACGACATGAAAGCCTTCCTGCGTGTGATCTACAACAGCGCCGCCTACCAGCGTGCCGCCTACACCAAGGATGTCGAGCTGGGCGAGCTCTACCACTTCCCTGGCCCGCTCCTCCGCCGCATGAGCGCCGAGCAGATCTGGGACAGCATGGTCACGCTTTACAAACCCAATTCGGACACGCCCAGCATTCAGTCCAAGATCGACCGCGACTCCACCATCCGCAAAATCGAGTGGCTCGACCGCTCCCTCAATGCGCTGACACCGAAAGAACTCACCAAGGCCACTGCCGCCGTCGCCTTGAAGCAGAAACAGCTCGCCGCGGATGTGCGCAAAGCCCAGGAGCAACTCACCGAGGCCAGCAAAAACAAAGATGAAGACGCCATCCGCGCCGCGAAGAAGGTCGTGAGCAACCAGCGCAAGGCCATCGACGAGGCCGCCGAGGAGATCGTCTATAGCACCGGCTTCAAAAAATTCGCCGAACTGGCCCGCGAAGGCAAACTCGACGAGCAGGTGAAGGACGAGGAGTTCGCCAAGGAAATCGCCGCCGCCATCACGGGCAAAGATGGCAAGGACCTCTCGCTCGACGAAGCCTTGGCAATCTACAACAAAGGTCTCCGCACCCGCCTCACCGAGCAGCAAAAGACCCGCATGAAGCGTGATGCCGAGAACCTCAAGGCCGACACCAAAGAAGAACTCGCCTCTCTGAAGGCATGGGAAAACTTCCGCGATACCTACATGATCCGCTCCGCCGATCTCCGCAGCCCGGCGCCGAACGGCCACTTCCTCCGCGAATTCGGCCAGAGCGACCGCGAACTCGTCGAAAACGCCAGCGATGACGCCACCGTCGGCCAGGCTCTCATGCTGCTGAATGGCAAGACCTTCAGCAATCTGATGAATCCCTACACGATGATCTCCCGCGCCGTTCGCAAGGCGGAGACCGCCGAGCAAACCATAGACACCATCTACCTCGCCCTATTCAGCCGCAAAGCCACCGCCGAGGAGCAGGAGCTGCTCAAAGGCATCGTGGACAAAAACACCGTTACGAACAAAGGCGATGCCCTCTGGGCCGTGCTGAACACCCGCCAGTTCTACTTCATCCAGTAAAGCAGCCTGCTCAGGCTTTGAACTCGGGATAGAACGGATTGTGCGCCTTCTCCTCGCCCACGGTGGTGAGAGGGCCATGACCTGGGCAAATCACCGTTTCATCGGCCAGCGAGAAGATTTCCTTCCGGTTCGTCGCGAGAGCTTCGGCAAAGGAAACCATGCCACCGCCCATGCTGGAGGAAAAAAGCGCATCGCCGACGATAGCGACCGTTTTTGCCAAACCGCTGACGACATAGGTAATGCCGCCTTTGGAATGTCCCCAGGTGCTGCGAGGCTCGATTTGGAGCCCGCCAACCTTCCAGGAAGGTTTTTCTTCGAGCGAGAAGGTCTTCGCTCCGGCGCAGGACTCCTTAGCATGGACAAAGGTAGGCACCGCGCCTTCACCGGAGAGCTTGGCGAGGTCGAGGATGTGATCGGGATGCGTGTGGGTGATGTAGATCTGGCTCAACTTAAGGCCGTTCTGCTGGATGAAATCGATCATCGGCTGCGCATCCGCTCCAGTATCGAAAGCGATGGCGTTCTTCGTCTGCTCATCCCACACGAGGTAGGCATTCACCGTCATGTCATGGTAGGTCGTGTTGAATTGAGCCAATCCGGGCAAGTTCACGACATCTGGCATCCAGCCGTTGCGCGCCATCGTGATGAGCGAAGCGGCATCCAGCCCCAAAACTGGGGCAATCTTTGCCAGCACGGCATCATCCACCTCACCGCCTTTGGCTGCGGCGATGGTTTCGGCGCTCACGCCAGCCTTCGCGGCCACTTCAACTTCGCTGAGGCTGTGGCCGCGCATGGATTTACCGATGACATCATTGAAAAGATCTTCGAGGGGGAGGGACATGGGAGGAAGGAGATGATTGGGTTTCGGGCTGAATTCAAGCGGCTGGTTTACTTCAACAATCAGCAATCAGAGTTCATCAATCTGCGGTTGAGGGCTTTCGCGACGCTCGGAATGTCGATTGCTGAATGTCGAACGCTGATTGTTGAAGGAATTGAGGGCGATGAAGAAAGCGAAGGGAACAAAAATGCCGGACGGGTTTCCCCATCCGGCATCGTGAAACGTTTCGAGGCTCGTGTTACTCGGAAACCTTGGCTGTTTTGATCTGTACTGGCTCAGCGGGCACATTCTGGTGCATGCCGGCGTTCGTGGTCTTCACAGCGGCGATGGCGTCGAGCACATCGAGGCCCTTTGAGATCTTGCCAAAGACGCAGTAGCCCCAGCCGTCCTGGCCTGGGTAGTCGAGGAACGCGCTATCCTGATGAACCAGGAAGAACTGGCTGGTGGCGCTTTGCGGATTGCTCGTGCGGGCCATGGAGATGGCGCCGCGGACGTTCTTGAGGCCATTTTTGGCTTCGTTTTCGACCGGGGCATCGGTGGACTTCTGCTGCATGTCAGCGGTAAAGCCGCCACCCTGGATCATGAAGCCGGGGATCACGCGGTGGAAGATGGTGCCATCATAGTGACCCTTCTTCACATAGCTGACGAAGTTGGCGACAGTCTTCGGAGCCTTGGCGGCATCGAGTTCGAGTTCGATAGAGCCTTTGCTGGTTTCCATCACGATTTTTACGGTTTTGGCGTCACTCACGGTTTTTTCCTGGGCTGAGGTTGGACCGGCCAGGCCAGCGAAAGCGAGGGCGATGGCGGCGAGAGTCGGTGCGATTGATTTCATAGGTCGGTTTACGGGTTGAGGCGGGCGAATAGGGCGTGTCAGGCTTGTTTTGCAACGGGCATTTGGAGGAGGATCAATGCTTCAAGAGCCACTCGGTGGTGCGAGGATTGAAATCGCCCAGGCACTCCCAATGGAAGGCATGGCCGGCATTGTCGTAGAGGTGCAAATCCGCGCCGGGGATGGCAGCGGCCACTTCCTCACTCATCCAGCGGGGCGTGAAAGTGTCGTTTTTACCGCCAATGACGAGCGTGGGGCATTTCACGTTCTTGAGTTCGTTGAGCGTGTTGTGGCTGATGGCGGCGGCGCTTTGGGCCTCCGTGGCATGCAGCGGCTGCGGGGCTGGATTCGTCGCGGCATCCTTGAGGCCCTGCTGCATGTTGTTCCAGCAGTCGTCGTTGTCGAACCACGGCTTGGTGAAGATGAGCATCTGAATCCACTGCATGAAGTCCTCCGGGCGCATGTCCGCCTTCGCCTTCATGAGGTGCTGCCAGGTGTAAAGGCCGAAGCGGTCCTGCCGTGCCCAGGTACACATCAAAATCATGCTCTTCACCTTCTCCGGGTGTCGCAAAGCAAGCTGCTGGGCAATCACGGAGCCGAGTGAGCAGCCCACCACGCGGGCCTGCTTGATGCCGAGCTTGTCCATCAAGCCGGCGTAGTCATCGGCCATCATCGCGGTGGTGTAAGGGCCTTCCGGCTTGTCGGTCTCGCCCACGCCACGGTTATCGCCGAGGATGCAGCGAAAGTTCTTTTCCCAGGCCTGCGCATGCGCATCCCAAACGCCACCAGGAGCAGTCACGCCCATGATGCAGACCAGCGGATCACCGCTGCCGCGTTCTTGATAAAACATTTTGATACCGTTGGTTTCGACGTGGGGCATGAGAAGTGGATGGGTTCAGGGTTGAGAGCGCGGATTGGAACAAAGATGTGGCTGTGGGACAAGTGAAAACCACCTCCCCTGCCCTCAAACTGCCCTCCGCACACTCGGACCCTCGATCCATTTCGGCGGGATCATGATCTGGCGCGGCACCGCAGGCACGCCGTGTTCATGCTGGGAAAGCTGCGTGACGACCAAATCGACCGCCGCAGCCGCTAGATGTTCGCGCTGCTGGTAAATGCCCGCGAAGCCCTCCATCTTCGGCGTCCAGTCATGCACCACGAAGCCGATGTCCTGTGGCACGCGCAGCCCCAGCCGCTTCAGCCAACCTGGCACGTGCGTATCGAAAGTGATCAGCGCGTCCGGCTGATGCTCGCGCATCCACTTCGAGAAGGCATCGAAGCCCTGGCTGATGTCGTTGCTGGGAAACAGCAGCAGCGGCACGCGATCCGCCTCCGGCAGGCCGTGCTGCCAGTGGAACAAACCGCCGCTGTAGCCGAATTGGGAGCGATTCACGATCCACTTTGTCACCGCCACGCCGATGCGTTTGTAGCCACGGGCCGCGAGCTGCTCCGCCGCCATGTGAATGCCCAGTGTCATGTTTCCGGCGCACATGTGCAGCGCCGGCGTGCTCATGGCGTTGCCAAACGTCACCGCCGCGAAGGGCGAGTAATCGAGCTTGCTGCATGGCAGCGTCATGCTCTGCGGCGAAACAATCACGCCTTCGATGCCACGCGCGTGCAGGATCTTTTGCAGTTTCTTCGGCGTGAGGCCATCCTTGCCCAAATAAAACTCCTCCACCGCGTATCCATGCCCATGCGCACGACGTCGGATGTCCTCAATCGGCACATACTGATACGAAGGCCCCAGCAGCCCATCCTGCGGCACATGCTCGCGAATCACCGCGATCACCGCCCGCAGTCGCTTTTCCTTCTTCCCGCGCACCACCTGCATCATGCGCATCAAATGCGGGTCCGGCTGGTAATCGAGTCGCTTTGCCTCCTTCAAAATCAGCTCCCGCTTTTCCGCCGCCACCTTCGGCGCCCCGCGCAGCACTCGCGACACCGTCATAATCGACACCCCCGTGGCTTGGGCGATGTCTTTGAGCGTGGGCGTGGAGGTCATGGGCATGGTGTTAGCATAACACGATGCGAAAGCATTCAAGCCGCGAAATCCCTTCACCAGCCCCGTTTTCTAGCATCATGCTCCGCCTATCTGTTTTTCGACTCTTTGCGATCTCTGCGCTCTTTGGCGGCCCCTCCCTCGCTGCACCTCCACCGACGGTGTTGCCGGGCAAACCTTCTGCCTGCGCGGCTCGGATCACGCCGGCGAATCCGCCGAATGACGGCATCCTATTCGTCGATCACTCCAAGGCCAAGCGCAGCGGCCATCTCGGTCATGCGTTGGTACAGCTTGAGCCGGGCAAGCTGATCGCGTTTTACCCGAACTGCTCCAATGACAACGGCGGCCACTCCGGCGTCGGCTGGATGGAATACAAACGCTCCGAGGATGCTGGCAAGACTTGGGGCGAGCCGCAGGTTCTCTCCTTCTCCAAAAAACTCCACGAGAAGAAAATGGGACGCTCCGCCATGGCCGAAAAAGCCATCGTCACGGACAAAGGCGAGATCGTCCTCTTTTACCTCATCTGCGATGTCGCGGAGAGCGCCCTGTGGCAGCCCTACTGGGTGCCGCTGGCCTGCAAGAGCAAGGACGGCGGCCAGAACTGGAGCGATCCGCGACCCTTCGGAGCCTCGCGTGGCCGCGTCTGTGACGTGGAGTATCACGACGGCGAAATCCGCGTGCTGCACTTCGCGAACGACGCCATCAAAGACTGGCGCGGCAATGCCAAAGAGCACGTCTATGAGCTGCACGTCAGCACCGATGGCGGCGAAACCTTCACGAAGCGCAGCGTGCTGCCCTTCATCACCAACCGGCGCGGCTATGGCGCACTCGGCCACCTCGCCGATGGCTCGCTCATCGCTTACGTTTACAACAGCGCGAACGAAAACGTGCTCGATTACCTCATCAGCCACGATGGCGGTAAAACGTGGCCCAAGGTCGGCACCTCGACCGTCAGCCGAAAGATCCGCAATCCGCAGTTCACTGCCTTCGGTGGCAAATACTACCTGCATGGACGCAGCGGCGCTTATGGCGACGGCAGTGGCCACATGATTCTCTACATGTCCGACGACGGCATCACCTGGGACGACGGCGTCTATCTGCGCATGCGCACCGCCGGTGCCGGAGCCTACTCGAACAGCCTCGTCGTCGATTCCCCCGATGGCAGCGGCAAGCAGCGACTCCTCATCCAAGCCTCCCACGCCTACGAAGACAGCAAGACCAACGTGCTCCACTGGTGGCTGGAGTAACGTCTACAAACCTTCACCAACCCACAATCATGCTCCTCCGACCTCTTTTCTGTTTCTTTGCGATCTCTGCGCTCTTTTGCGGCCAAGCCATCGCTGAACGTCTCGTCGATCCTGATCGCACTTGGCAGGGCATTCCAGGCTTAGAGCGCACGGCAAAGGGTCGCGTCTTCTCATCCTGGTTTACCGGTGGGCCAAAGGAACCCTCGGCTGACAACGAAGTGCTGCTGAGCTGGAGCAATGATGAGGCGAAGACCTTCACCACACCGCAAGTGATGGCGGGGCCGAAGGATGGCACGCGCTGCTTTGATCCGACACTCTGGATCGACCCAAAAGGACGGCTTTGGTATATCTTCAATCGCGGCAACAAAGACACCGCGCAGCATGACGTGTGGGCACGGATTTGTGACGCGCCGGATGCGTCGACGCCGATCTTCGGGGCGGAGTTCCGTGTGGGCTTCGATGCGCCGTTCGCCTTTCGCATGAACAAACCGACCGTGCTTTCCACGGGTGAATGGATCATGCCAATCACTCACGCCTCGCAGCCGAGCCACGATTGGTTCCCCTTCGCCGATCAACTCCAAGGGGTGGGCATTTCTAACGACGAAGGCAAGACATGGAAACTCCACGGCGCTCTCAGCATGCCCAAATGGGCACTCGAATGCATGATCACCGAACTCAAGGACGGTCGTCTCTGGCTCCTCACCCGCACAGGCAGCGGCTTCCTCTGGGAAAGCCATTCATCTGACAAAGGCCGCACTTGGACGGAGCCGAAAGCCACCCGCATCTCCAATCCCGGCTCCCGATTCTTCATCCGTCGTCTGACCTCCGGCAATCTGCTGCTCATCAATCACTACAAATTTAAGGGCCGCAGCCATCTTTACGCCCAACTCTCCACCAACGATGGCCAAGAATGGAACGAAGGCCTCCTGTTGGACGAGCGTTCCGGCGTCTCCTACCCCGACGGCCTGCAGGACAAGGACGGCCTCATCTGGATCACCTATGATCGTGATCGCCAAGGCGATGGCGAGATCCTACTCGCGAGGTTCAAAGAAGAAGACGTGCTCGCGGGCAAGAACGTGTCCGGCGCAGTGACGCTGAAGCAGACGATCAGCAAGCTGCACAAGCCCGTGACGAAACCCTGAGAGCAGTGAGATTGACGGCATCCGATATGCTGTCAAAGTGTTGGCATGACTCGAACTCAGATCCAATTGCCCGACGATGTCTTCGCCAAGGCCAAGAAGCTTTGCGAAGCCCGCGAAATCTCGCTCGCCGAACTGGCTCGTCGCGGCATCGAATACATCCTCAGCGTCTATGCCCAGGAACCAGGAAAGCCGGAGGAATGGCACCCGCCAAAACCACGCAAGCTGGGCTGGATGGGGCTCACCGATGCTGAGATCAAAGCCGAAGCGCAGATGACACTCAATGAAGAGGTTTTGACCCGCATCAGTTCGAAATAAGCCAGCCATGCTTTCCATCGACACCAATATTCTGCTCCATGCATTCAACGAGGACTCCTCCCGCCATGAGGCTGCCTATGCTTGGATAACGTCCATCCAGCGGGATGAAGACGTGGCGATCTCCGAGTTCATCCTCGCCGAGTTCTACGGCCTCCTGCGGAATCCCGCCGTGCTCAAGCATCCGCTCACCGCCGAGGAAGCCGTCGAAGTCATCCAGACCTATCGCAACCATCCCCGCTGGCGCTTGATCGGCTTCCCCACCGAGAGCCGCCCGCTCCACGACGCCCTCTGGAAGAAAGCCACCGGCAAATCCTTCGCCTTCCGCAAACTCTATGACACTCGAAGTGCCCTCACCATGATCGCCCAAGGCGTCACCGAGTTTGCCACTCAGAACGTGAAGGATTTTGAAGGCGTTGGCTTTCGGAAGGTTTGGAGTCCGCTTTAGCCACTTCAGCCATCATGAACACCGTAGCCAAAGGAGACAGCCTTGAAACGGAAGTATTCCAGCTTCTCCAGAGACTCATTGATGATGGCGACTTCTATGCGCAGAAAGAACTGTGTAGGCTCAGGAAGAAGCCACGCTACTATTCACACATCCATTTAAGGGAGATCGAGTTTGATCTTGGGGTCGAAATCTGGATGCCTAACGCATCGCAAGCCTCACTGATTTGCCCGATTGAGTGCAAAAACTACGCCCAATCAGTTCCAGGGAACGACATCGCCGAGTTTACCTTCAATTTTCAGGCAGTAGGAGCGCACAAAGGAATTGTGGTGAGTCGCAGTGCATTTCAAAGAGGCGCATTGAATATAGCAAAGAGCAAAGGACTCGGGTTGATCCGATACTTTGGAAACGACAACCACAAGTGGATACTCCACAGATCGACGGCTGCTAATGTAGTGTCGGCTAGAGCTGATGATCGCATCGTGTTGGCGAAAATGATGTCTGATGAAGCATGTCATCCTCCTGTGATCGATGCAGTGTGCGAGACAGCGAATGGCGTGACAACATCACTGTGGGAGTTCTTTGACGACCTTCTCGATAACCCTAGCTCCCCCGAATGGCTGCGGGTTCAGAGTCCGATTAAGCAATTCGGAGGCGTGGTGCCTTATATTGAAGCCGATAAAATTGAGAATCTGGCAATTAGTGCAGCTGCGCTTGATTGTGGGGCACTAACGCCCATTGATCTTGATCTGCTCTGTTCGGGAGAGAGCCAGCGCAGCGGTCTCAAGATTCAGCGATTTACCTCCGAGAATTTGCCGAATGTGCTCCCGAGCGTGCTCGGAAGATTCCGTTTTAATGAAAACACTATTGAGCTTTTTGATGCTCATGCACATAGCACAGAGCAAATGCGGTTCACTCTTGCCCATGAACTTGGTCATCATTTTCTTCGTCATGGTCAGTACTTGGCACTCGACATGTGTGACGACGATGATGTCGAGGATCGAATCCAGCCTTTGATTAACCTCACCGACATTTCGCGTCTCGAATGGCAAGCGAATCACTTTGCATCCTGCTTGTTGATGGCAAAGCGCCCATTTTTGCGCTGGTTCAGACAGCTTTTAGATGAGCTCAATATCAAGGAAAAAGGCTACGGCGTGTTGTACGTCGATTCGCAACCATGCAACCAAGCGTCTTTTGGGGCAATCTGCTCCGATTTGGCACGGACCTTCCAGGTTTCATTTAGTGCCGTTAACGTCAGGTTAAAGAAACTGGGGCTTCTTAATGACCAGAGGGCATCGTCCGGTTCCATCAGCCCCTAGGGTGGATGTTTCTTTAACGCAGCCTCATGTTAACATATCACCCCAAACCTACCCATCTCTGCTGAACACGGTCAATGGCGGGCGTTTAAAGTGCTCTCCTTCCATGACAAAAGCCATTCTCTCTCTTTTCGCCCTGATGGTGCCGCTGGTGTCGGCTCAGAGCCTTCTCCCCAGCAATTGGGACCCCGCGCTTGCGGGCGACATTGTGATGCAGCGGGTCGTTCGCGTCACGGCACCGCAGGTGAAAGGGGCGCATGATGCGGAGTTCGTCTGTGTCGGCGAGCGGGCCTACATCGTCGAGCATGACAACGACGTGACACCCGGTCACGGCGCGGGCGTGGCGATGTATTGTGTGCTGACGGTGGTGAACCTGAAGACGCTCGAGGTCGAAAAAATGCATCCGATGGCCAAGGCGGGTCAGGCCTTCGCCAACATCACGCTGCCGGACGCGCAGGTCTTTGTGCCGCGCATCATCCGCAAGGATGAGCACACGCTGCGCACCTATTTTTGCAGCCAGCCGGCCAAGGAACAGGCCGTGACCTGGTATCGCGACTTTGACCTGCGCACGCAGACCTTCGAGGCCAGCATCCACAAAGCCAGGCTCAAGACCGCCGCAGGCACCTTCGACATGGAACCACGTCATTTTCATGCGGACGCCGCCGCTTTGGGTTTCAAGCGGCCCGGCATCAATCAGGGTCTCTACATCTTCGATTCGTTCAAGGAAATCGACGGCAAGCGCTACATCGCGCTCAACAACTTCCCCGGCAAACAAAACGCCCTCGCCGTGCTGCACGACGACTTCACCACCTTTGAAATCATCGGCCACTACAACGATCCGCAGTCGCAGCAGCTCAGCGAATCCGCCGTCAACCGCCTGCCCGACGGCACCTGGATGGCCATCGTGCGCAACGACGCGGGCAACTACCACTTCACCACTAGCCACGACGGCAAAACATGGACCATCGCCGAGCCAAAGCCCTTCGTGCCGAACGGCCTGAACTCGAAACCGACCTTCGACAAGTTTGGCGGCATCTATTACCTCGGCTGGCAGGAGAACACCAAGATCCAGAACTGCAATCGCAGCGTCTTCAACGTGGACATCTCCCGCGATGGCAAAACGTGGCAGCGCAAATACCGCTTCGAGTCGCCGCACTCGTTCCAGTATCCGACCTTCCACGAAAACGAAGGCAGCCTATGGCTCACCGTCAGCCAAAGCGACCACGGCGGCAGCACCGACCGCATCATGTTTGGCAAACTGGAGACCGTGGGCCAGTTCGAGCCTCAAACCGGCCAAAAACGCATCGCGTGGCCCGCCCCACCACCACCCGAGCCCGCCATCATGAAACCCGGCGTGAAGCTCTTCACCGATCGCGACTACGTCATCGAAGAAATGCCCTCTTTGGTCAAAGACCTGCCCTTTCATCGCACCAGCATCGAAAAGCTCGATGTGACCGTTACCAAGGCCGGCACGCTTTTCGCGCTCACGCCGACGATCCGCCCCCAAGCCGCCAGTCAGGAGGAAGCACTCCAAAAAGCCGGTTTCACGAAAGTGGACGCACCAGAGACGCAGCTCTTCCCCGGCGAGATCAATCGCGTGAGCGTTTACCGCAAGGCAGTGAAGCAAGGCGAGCGGCTCCAGTTTAAGAAGCTCGTGCTGCTGGTGTTTGCCGATGGGGTGATCGTGCAGTGAGTGGCAAATGATGCCGTTGCTTTATTTCGCTTCCTCCTTTCCTCGCAGCCCCTTCACCACCATCTCGCGGAAGGCGCGGACGTGGGCGAGTTCGTGGCGGCCTTTGGGGTGGAGGAGGGCGACTTGGTCGTGGCCGAGAAAGCTGGACACATTGCGGTGGATGAAGCGGGCTTTCACATCGGCGGGAACGGGCAGCGCCTCGGTCGCAGGGCGGGAGAGGATGGCCACGCCCATGCCGAGAGCCACGTAATTGAGGATGGAGGTGACGTTGCCCGCCGTCATGATGACGTTCACCTGGGCGCTCAGCCCGGCTTTGGCGACGAGGTGATCAAACTGCATGCGTGAGCTGGAGTTTTCCCCGGCGAGGATGAGC
>Ga0114981_10000146_pt1 | contig 40917 bp, 32 predicted proteins | sample S_140806_MF_Meta_FD_87028 | JGI IMG/M metagenome (GOLD analysis project Ga0114981, IMG submission 87028) | Freshwater microbial communities from Lake Simoncouche, Canada to study carbon cycling - S_140806_MF_MetaG | ecosystem: Environmental > Aquatic > Freshwater > Lake | place: Lake...
ATTATCTTGTTGAATGCTTGCTTCCATCACTGCTTTGCGTAAGTCAACCGCACCTGTGGTATACAGCTTAAATTCAAACGGATTTACTTGTTCCACGCGGTCAAATCCTGGAATTTGAGCAAAACTGCTGAAGTCGAATCCCGGCTTTTCCATGTGTAGAATCAAAATAGGACTTGCATTTTCGCTTTGCTTCAAATGATTTATCTGATCATCGGCCAAAATATTTCCTTTGTTGATAATGACCACCCTTTCAGCGATTGCTTCCACTTCAGACAAAATATGAGAAGAAAACAAAATTGTTTTTTCTTTACCCAAATCCCGAATCAGACTTCGGATTTCCAGAATTTGATTAGGATCCAATCCGGTGGTTGGTTCATCTAAAATAAGTACTTCCGGATTATGGAGAATTGCCTGTGCTAAACCAGCACGTTGTCTATACCCTTTCGAAAGCATGGCAATTTTTTTATGCTGTTCGGGTCCCAGACCGGTTAACTCAATGACCGATTTGATTCGGGTCATCAAGTCATTTCCTTTTAGGCCACAAAGCTTTCCAGCAAATTTTAAAAACTCATGGACATACAAATCCAGGTAAAGGGGATTGTGTTCCGGCATGTAGCCGATTTTTTTTCTAACCTCCAGGCTTTTTTCAAACACACTGAGTCCAGAAATTTCCGCTATTCCGGAATCTGGGAGTAGGTATCCACAGAGAATTTTCATGGTGGTGGTTTTGCCCGCACCATTGGGTCCCAAGAAGCCCAGTATTTCCCCTTTTTTCACTTCAAAGGAAATATTATTGAGGGCTTTTTGCCCATCGTATGTTTTTGTAAGTCCTTTAACGAGGATGGACATAGCTGCCTGCAAAAATACGCCTAATTGCCATTTTTTGGTTTTATTAACGAAGCTTACGCCTGCATCCTTATTTTTACTGCATGTCACCCTGGTTAGCCTTCGGGATTTTAGCGATTTATTTTTCAATATTATTGGTTATTGCATGGATTACATCCAGAAAAAATGATTCAAACGAATCATTTTTCGTAGCCAATAGAACGGCTCCCTGGTACCTTGTGGCTATTGGAATGCTGGGAGCCTCCATTTCAGGGGTGACTTTTATCTCAGTTCCCGGTTGGGTGGGAACGGCACAATTTTCCTATCTCCAAATGGTTTTGGGATATTTTGTAGGATATCTGGTGATTGGAACAGTGCTAATGCCCCTGTATTACCGTCTCAACCTAACCAGCATTTACACCTATTTGGAACATCGTTTTGGAACGGAAGCCTATAAAACAGGAGCAGTACTTTTTTTGGTTTCCAGATTGATTGGCTCTTCTTTTCGACTTTTTTTGGTTTCTGGTGTGTTACAATTGGTGTTGTTTAAACCACTGGGCATCCCTTTTTCCCTGACAGTAGTTTTTACTATTTTTCTGATTTGGGTATATACTTTTAGGGGAGGACAAAAAACCATTCTGTATACCGATAGCTTTCAATCTATATTTCTGGTAGCCTCCCTTATTTCTGCAATTGTGTTAATAGCCATGAAAATGGATTTGAGTTTTGGTGGGCTCATTCAAACAGTTTCCGAAAGCGATTATTCCAAGGTGTTTTTCTTTGATGACTGGAGAGATAAAAAGTTCTTTTTCAAACAATTTATCAGCGGGGCTTTTATTGCCATTGCGATGACAGGTCTGGATCAGGATTTAATGCAAAAAAATCTTGCCTGCCGAAATTTAAAAGATGCCCAGAAAAATATGTTCTGGTTTACCCTTAGTCTTTTACCCATAAATCTTCTTTTTCTTAGCCTTGGCGCATTGTTGTACCTTTTTGCCCTGCAACAAAATATTCCTCTTCCGGAAAAAAGTGATATGCTTTTTCCTATGATAGCTACTGGAAATTATCTGCCTCAGGCTATCGGGATTTTCTTTTTATTGGGAGTTACTGCTTCGTCTTTTGCCAGCGCAGATTCGGCACTTACTGCATTAACTACCTCCGTTTCTTTAGATTTAGTTTCCTTAAAAAAGTACCCAGAGGCCAGTCATGTGATGATACGCAAACTGGTACATGTGCTTGTTTCGCTGGTAATGGCATTGATAATATTAATTTTCTGGGATTTAAATAATGATTCTGTAATCAGTGCGGTATTTACTGCAGCGGGATATACCTATGGCCCTTTGTTGGGGCTGTTTTCTTTTGGCCTGTTTACCCGTAAAATGCCCAGAGGAATATGGGTACCTGTTATTTGTATCATAAGCCCCATTTTGTGTTACATCATCTCCATGAATTCAAGTGCCTGGTTTGGAGGGTACCAGTTTAGTTTTGAATTGCTCCTCCTAAATGGGATGCTTACCTTTGTGGGATTATGGCTAAGTTCTTTTGGTAAAACAGAGGCCGTAATTCCCGGGAAATAATTTCTATTTCTAAAAATTTCCTAATTTTAAGTTGTTCAGGGTTTATCATGAAACGAAAATCCGGCAATCAGCGTTAATCGTATATTCAATTTGATGTCAGTAACCCCAGGACCGGTTTTAGCCCAAATACGTACTCCACAAGACTTAAAGTCAGTAAAGTTCCAGGATCTGGGAACCGTTTGTGACGAGTTGCGCACGTACATTATCGAACATGTTGCTCAATACGGGGGGCATTTCGGTGCAAGCCTTGGTGTTGTTGAACTGACAGTTGCCTTGCATTATACGCTCAACACTCCTTACGACCAACTGGTTTGGGATGTGGGGCATCAGGCCTACGGACATAAAATTCTAACAGACAGAAGAGAACGGTTCTTTTCAAACCGCGTTTATAAAGGGCTTTCCGGTTTTCCGAAAAGATCCGAATCAGAATACGATACATTTGGCGTTGGACATTCCTCTACGTCGATATCTGCAGCATTGGGTATGGCTGTTGCCAGTCGCCTGAAAGGTGAAAAAGACCGTCAGCATGTGGCAGTTATTGGCGACGGAGCCATGACAGCCGGTTTAGCTTTTGAAGCGCTGAACCATGGGGGAGTCGAAGACACCAACCTTTTGGTCGTTCTGAATGACAACTGCATGTCCATTGATCCGAATGTCGGAGCATTGAAGGCCTACCTAACCGACATTACCACCTCAGGCACCTACAATAAAATGCGGGATGAGTTGTGGAAGCTGATTGGAAAAGTGCTGGGACCGCAAGGACAACAGTCTGCCTCCAAACTTGAGGATGGAATTAAAGCGCTGCTTTCCAGACCAGGCATGCTTTTCGAAGCACTTGGTTTCAGATATTTTGGTCCTGTAGATGGTCATGATGTGCATCATTTGGCGCGTACGCTTGGAGACCTTAAAAAAATCCCCGGCCCGAAATTGTTGCATTGCATCACTGTAAAAGGAAAAGGTTTTGCACCAGCAGAAAAAGACCAGCTCAAATGGCATGCTCAGGCCAGCCCTTTTGATAAAGTAACCGGAGCGTCTCTTGTTCAGGTGGTATCAAAAGCTTCTTCAGCACCCAGATATCAAGATGTATTTGGAATAACGATAGTAGAGCTTGCCAGAAAAAATAAAACCATCATTGGCATTACGCCTGCTATGCCCTCCGGGTGTAGTCTGAATATTATGATGCGGGAAATTCCTGATCGGGCATTTGATGTTGGAATTGCAGAACAACATGCAGTAACTTTTTCTGCAGGTCTTGCAACTGCTGGTATGCTGCCCTTTTGCAATATTTATTCTTCCTTCATGCAAAGAGCATATGATCAGGTAGTGCATGATGTGGCTTTGCAGAATCTAAAGGTGATTTTTTGCTTAGATCGTGGAGGACTTGCAGGAGCTGATGGCCCAACTCATCATGGAGCATTTGATCTGGCATATTTCCGCTGTATCCCAAATATGATTGTTTCTGCGCCAATGAACGAACAGGAACTAAGAAATTTGATGTTTACCGCTACAACTGACAATGTAACGGGACCGTTTTCTATCCGTTATCCAAGAGGAAATGGGGTACTTTCAGATTGGCAAACACCTTTTGAGGCAATTGAAATCGGGAAAGGCAGGAGATTGCGTTCAGGAGATAAAGTAGCAGTATTGAGCATAGGCCATATTGGAAATTATGTTACCAAAGCTTTGGATCAACTTGAAGCCTCCGGTAATTACATTGGTCATTATGATCTTCGGTTTGTGAAGCCTTTAGACCATGCTTTACTACATGAAGTATTCACTTCCTATGAAGCCATTTTAACTGTGGAGGATGGTTGCCTCCAGGGAGGCATGGGTTCAGCGGTGCTTGAATTTATGGCAGATCATGGATATGCAATCCCAGTGAAACGTCTGGGCATTCCAGATGCCTTTATTGAGCATGGCACCCAGGATGAATTATATACCGAATGTGGGTTTGATGTAAATGGTATTATGGAAGCTGTACTAGGCCTGACAGAAAAGGTTCTGGTTTAGGGAAACCTAAACAATACGATAAAAAACGTATTTTGGTAATAATGCGTAAAAAAGCTTGACATTGATATTTTATGTCATTAGATTTGAATAAAAATTAAAATTAATCATGAAATCAAGCATCAAGCATCAAGCATCAAGCATTTCTTAGCTTGTTTACTTTTGGTACTACTAAGTACTAGTTGCCAGAAAAAAATCTCTGAAAGCGAATATAATTATCGTTTTGGAGGTTCCAGAAGTACAGAATTAACTGAAATTGTCAACCAGAAAGACAGTTTAAACATCAAGTTAAAGTTTCTGTCAAAGTGTTTTACACATCTATTATCAGATACTGGATTTACAAATACTGTAATCCGTGAAACGGCAAAAAATGAATTAGATTATGATAATAAAATTCATATCAATAAATTGGATTCCATTTGGTTACCCAATGAACCGATAAGTGCAAAAATGGCAGTTTATCTTTCGGGTCCGGATTTAGCGAAATTTAATGCGTATAATTAGAGTCTGGTTATATCTGGAATAATGTTAAAGCCAATGCTTTCCTTCCATTTTCAGGATACTTTTGGAGAGTTTTCAAATCAGAATTGGAATGGAACTTTAATATCACGCACCTGCGCGGGTCAATTTAATAGTACTCCTACCTTCGAAACCTTTTACAAAGTACCCCCAAATACCATACTTAGCCAAAACTATGGAATGCAGGAATTGTATCAAAACCCAATTTTGTTTCTTACCTACGATTTTTCTATTCCCTTATCCGAAAAAGGAGATTGGTGGAATGAAGAGCCTTTGGTGAGGGGTCCGGTGCAAAAGGCACGTTGTTGTGAATGTGTAAATTGGTCAGGTCATACTCAATGCCAGTATACTGCATGCCAATTAGAAAGATGTAATGTGAATACTGGCCAACCTTGTACTGATTTATCATGTACTGGAACACCAAATTAATAAAGTATACTTTTATAGTCTTTCTATTCATTGGAATCGTTTCTTTGAATTGGAAGAATGTTTATAGTCAAAAATTGGAACAAACTTCGGTGAAGTTTGTTCCAATTGATACTATACTTGTAAATCCAAATCAAATTGGCATTACTGAGTATGATTCAAAAATAATATCGATAGAATTAAACAAGCACATTTATTTCACAAAAATATCTAGTAAACTTATTTCTTCAGGATTAATTAAGGAACTTAAAAAAATAGAACTAAAGAAAAGAATAAGATACATAAAGGAAATAGATGATTTACTAATTATATGGAACGCATTTGGATATACTGTTCTTAATCCTACAACGCTAAAGTCAAAATTTATAAAAAACGATATTTATAATACTAGTGACAATATTGAGGTTTTTTCTGACCAGATGGTTCCAAATAGGGTTTGGCATAGAAAAAAACTTTATACTAATTCATCATTTATAAATAGAGAAAATGTTAAAGAAAATCCAAATTTATTGATTTTTAATATGAAAAATAATAAATTATATTTAGAAAATGCAATCGGAAAACTTGATTCAACAAATTATGATAGGTTATACGCATCATACCAATGGCTAACAGGAATTCAGCTAGATACAACAAGAGAAATAATTTATGGCAATTATTGGAGTGGTAGTAAAATTTCTAAATATAATTTAAAAGGTGAATTATTATCCACATTTGGACAAAATGGTAAACTAGCCACATTTGATTCAATTGTAAATATTGAATTTGATTCAAGTGCATTTTTCACTAAAAGAGAATTTGATTACTATAATCGATTGTTAGTTAAGTATGAGAACCTAGTTTTAAACATAAAAGATAATTTGTTATTTAGAATTTATACCAATGGTCAAAAAATTGAAATTGAACCAGATTCATTAAAATCAAAGGGTAACCAAAAACCTGGATCTTGCGGTTTGGATTTGTATTATTTAAATTTAATTGAAAATTCTACACCACCTGAAAAAGGGATGCAGATTTATAATTTGAATAATGATCCTCCTAATTTGATTTGTGATATTTTGTATCCTTCAAACTTACCTGATTTTTACAATATGTATTTTGATAAAAACGGTCTGTTGGTTTTTCGAGTAAATAACCATATCACAGGTAGTGTTACTTTTTATAGATATAAAGTTGTTTTTTAGAAACAATCGTATGTGTATGGAATTGAAGTATTGATTATAAAATGGTTAAAGATTGTACAAATAAAGATACCATAATAACCCGCACCTGCGCGGGCCAATTTAATAGTACTCCTACCTTCGAAACCTTTTACAAAGTACCCCCAAATACCATACTTAGCCAAAACTATGGCTTGCAGGAATTGTATGAAAACCCAATTCTATTTCTGACCTACGATTTTTCAGTTTCTTTATCGGAAAAAGGTAATTGGTGGAAGGAGGAGCCTTTGGTGAGAGGGATTGTGCAGAAGAAGTATTGTTACTCTTGTCCTCCAGAGAATCCAGGAGACCCAAGCCCATGGGGTTGCGGATTAGGTGACATTGGTACTAGATGTTCTTCAGAAATCAATTGCCAAACACCCCATGGTTGCAGTGGAATTGGCAACACCCCTAAATAAAATAAAAGTGCGTATTTTTATTACCTTAATTTGGGTTGGTATTTTATCTAGTACTGTATACTCTCAAATATTTTCAAAAAAATTTAAAAATTTTGAAAATATCGATAGTATAATATTTATGCCAAATGAAGAAGGTGTTGTTTACATTGATTCTATTAATTCAGAAATTGGTGCTTTAAAAGTAGGTGATGAATTTTATTTCTTTTCTGAAAGTTTGTTTTATTCTGATTCTATAAAAAAACTAGTTGAAGTATTGGAATTCATAAAGCAAAAAAAGAATATTTTAAACATTAGTCAGATTAACAATTACTTAATAGTAGAAAATTTATATGGATATACAATAATTTCTCTAACAGATTTATCTACCCATGGATACAAACCAAAATATAATAAATCAAGTTTATTTAAAGATAATAAAGGCAAATACTTGTATTTGGATGATAGATATCCCATAAGAAAAAAATTTAAGGATAAACTAATTGTAAATGCATTACCATATTATAAAAATTGGAGATCATATTTAGATAGTTCAACAAATAATGGAAATTCCGCTGAGGCACTATTAATTGATGTTGTTGAAGAAAAAATTAAAATTGTAAATGAATATGGAAGAAGGTCACCAAAAAATATTACGCGCCTTTGTGTAGGATATCAACTTACATCTGACATTGAAATAGATAAAATTAAAGATCGAATTTTTGTAAGCTCTTGGAGTGAACCTGAAATTCAAGTATTTTCACCTGATGGTAATCAATTATTTGAATTTGGAGAATCAGGTAAATATGTTTTTTATGATTCTATTATTTTGTTACCTACTAATAAAAAATTATATTCTGAAAGGAAGAATAACAACTCTTATAATTCTGTTGCTCAATATAGAAATTGTGTATTTAACCAAAAAGATAATTTTTTAATAAGGTCTTATGTTGAAGGAAGAAAAATGAATTTCAATCCGGATTCATTAGAAGCATTACCTTCAATAAATTCAAAAGGGTGTAGCGTGGATTTATACTTGAATGAGGTTAATAAACTTTCTCCAAAATCAAATACTGGAATTCAGTTTTATGATTTAAATCAGAATCCTCCAATTTTAATTGATGATGTATTATGCCCAGTTGATTTTAAATATATTAATCGTCTATATGTTGATAATAGTGGATATTATGTAACTGATTTTTTTAACTATGCTACTGGAATATTAAAAAAGTTTAGATACAAATTGATACTTGAATGAAATACAGAATGTGGTTTTGGCGTAGAGGGGATAATGGAGGCAGTGCTAGGCCTGACAGAGAAGGTTCTGGTTTAGTAGGGATTACAGAATTCAATCTTTACAAGAACTGATTATTCGGCTTTTAGCCTTAAAAGGAATTTTTCATATTATCGGCCTATTTTTTTTGTAAAATATTGTAACTATAATTATTAGCGTAATTTGTTTTTTCTTAAATTACTCTTAAATTTTGATACCTTATGAAATTCTTGCTGAGTACTTTCCTGTTATTACTTTCGTTTGAAAATGTTTTTTCACAAAGCACCGTTAAATTTAAAGGGTTTGAGCTATTGGACTCTGTGGTGTATAAACCAAATGAGCAGGGCATTACCCTTTCAGAAAATGGAAAGATTATGGCTATGAAAATAAATGATAGATTTTATTTTTTTAGCCATACTTTCCCTGATTCTATTCAAAAATTTGGTAAAGTTTTAGAAAAAATAGAAAATGAAAAATCTATAAATAAAATCATTCAATTTGATACTAAAACGATTATTAATAATTTTTATGGATATACTATAATTTCACCTCCAGAGTATAATCAATTTTATACAAAATCTGATTTTTATAAAGATTCATTTGGTAATCCAATATACCCGGATGATATGATGTCTGAAAGGAGAATATTTAACAATACATATTACACGAATGCAATGCCGTACTTTAAAAATTATAAATCTTATAAATCAGTAAGAAAGAATAATGGAAAATCACCTGAAGTAATAGCCTTACAATTTGAAAATAACAAGTTAAATCTAAGCAAGGAGTATGGAATCAGAGATCCTGAAAATCTTAAACGTCTTTCAATTTCTCATCAATTAAGATCCTATTTTGACATTGATACCCTTCAAAAAAGAGTGATTTCTGGTTCAAGGTGCGAACCTGAAATAGAGGTATATTCTATGGATGGAGATTCCTTATTTTCTTTTGGAGAGGTTGGTAAATTTATAACTATTGATTCAGTAATAAATGGCCCTAATACTCAAAGAATGGATGTGTATTCATTTTCGGCTGTAGCATCTTATAGATATTGTACCTATAATTCAAAGGAACAATTATTACTCAGGTTTTACAATGATGGTGTTTTTATGAATTTTCACCCGGATTCTTTAAAAATAAATTCAACTAAAGAAAAAGGAGGGTGCTTTGTAGACCAATATTTAGATGAGGTTAGTCGTACTTCTCCGAGACCAACTTTTGCATTTCAAATTTATAATATGAATACAAATCCTCCTTCTTTAATTGATGATGTAAAAGAAGAAGGAAAACTAGGAGGCATGAATCGTGCTTATTTTGATGCAGATGGATTTTTGGTAAGGTATACTTATTTATTCGAACAAGGTATAATTACAAAGTTTCGATATAAATTGTTAATGGAAAAGTAATGGCTAATGTTAAGCAACTAAAGTAGTTTTAATATAAGTAGTGTTTTTTCAGTAATGCATTATTTTTGTAATTCCGTATGTTTAAGTATCTATTCTGTAGTTATTTTTAATAATAATCAATATTTTATTAAAACGTATTTTATTTTTTATTAAATTACTTTTAAATCCTGATACCTTATGAAATTCTTGCTTAGTACTTTCCTGTTATTGCTTTCGTTTGAAAATGCTTTTTCACAAAGCACTGTTACGTTTAAAGGGTTTGAATTGGTTGACAGCACCATTTACAAACCGAATGAGCAAGGCATTACCCTTTCCAAAGAAGGTAGTATCATTGCCATTAAAATTAAGGATAGATATTATTTTACAAAGCATACATATCCGGATTCATTATTAAAATTTATTAAGGCACTTGAACGGAATAATAAGGAAAAATTTATTCGAAGTATATATCAACTTGGTGATAAAACTATCCTTTTCAACGGATATGGTTTTACGGTTATGTCTCCTCCGGATTATAAACCAGTTTATGTAAAATCTAGTTTTTTCAAGGATAAAAATGGTAAATATATTTACCCTGATGACATGATGACCCAATGTAAAAGATACGAGGATAAACTATATTTTAACAGTATGCCACTTTTAAATAGTCTAAAATCTTTAAGATCACTTGAGATAAATAATGGCAAATCCCCTGAAGTAATTGCTTTGGGAATTGAAAACAATAAAGTAAAATTAATGAACGAATATGGAAGCAGAAATCCTAAAAATCCAGAGCGTTTAATTGTTCCTCATCAAGTAAGAGCTTATTTTGATATTGATACCCTAAATAAAAGAATATTTATGGGTTCTTATGGTGAACCCGAAATCGAGGTTTTCTCTATGAAAGGAGATTCCTTGTTTTCGTTTGGAGATGAAGGAAAATTTATAACATTTGATTCAGTTATTTCTAAATATTCCTATTACCGAGAAGATAGTTATTCTATGCGGGCAGCAGCAACCTATAAGTATTGTGCAATTAATTTAAAAGAGAATATCCTTATTAGGTCCTATCAGGATGGTGTCTTAATGAATATTCACCCAGACTCATTAACTGTACCCAGACCTAAAAAACAAAAAGGAGGCCAGGTTGATTTATATATGAATGAAGTTTACAAGAATACACCTTTGCCCAATCAAGGGATTCAGATTTATGACTTAAATTCAACACCCCCAAAATTGATTGCCGATGTTACTGGAAAAGAATTTCTTTATGGTTTTTTTTATGCATCATTTGATGCAAAGGGTTTGTTAACTTTATACAGATCGAATTATGAAACTGGAATAGTTAAACTTTATAAATACAAAGTATTGCTTGGAAAGTAAAATAGTTCAATTGGTTGTAATTGAATTTCTCTGATTCATTAAAATAGGAAATATTCGAAGATCCTTTTTTAAAGGTATGTCCCTCTTTCCCCTTTTCATTACTGCAATGTTTACCTTTGCATCATGCATTCAGGAACGACCTTACGTACCCATACCTGTGGGGCATTGACGATTTCAGATCTTGGGAAAAACGTTACCCTCTGCGGATGGGTTCAAACTACCCGTGATTTTGGCAAGTTTACTTTCATTGATTTGCGCGACAGATTTGGCATCACCCAAATTTCCCTGGATGCGGATTTGTTTCCTGAAATGTATGAAACTGCAAAAAGTTTAGGTCGCGAATTTGTGGTTCAGGTTGCTGGAACTGTGGTAGAGCGTACCAATAAAAATCCTAAAAATCCAACCGGAGAAATTGAAATTCAGCCTTCTTCGCTTACCATACTGAATTCGGCAGAGGTTCCGCCTTTTAAAATTGAAAACCAGACCGATGGAAACGAAGAATTGCGCATGCAATACCGATATCTCGACCTCAGGAGGCAGGCATTAAGTCAGAATCTGATTCTTAGGGCAAAAGTGGTCCAATCGGTGCGTAAATATTTGGATGCGAATGGTTTCCTGGAAATTGAAACACCCAATTTGATTAAATCCACTCCGGAAGGAGCGCGAGATTTTATTGTGCCTTCACGCCTTCAGAAGGGTAGTTTTTACGCACTTCCTCAATCCCCTCAGATCCTGAAACAATTGCTTATGGTTGGCGGTATGGACAGATATTATCAAATCGTAAAATGCTACCGCGATGAAGATTTCCGGGGAGATCGTCAACCAGAGTTTACGCAGATTGACTGTGAAATGTCCTTTGTGCAGCAGGAGGATATCCTGAACATGTTTGAAGGCATGACCCGACAGGTGTTCAAGGAAATTATGCAGGTGGATTTACCAACTTTCAAGAGATTGAGTTATAAGGAGGCAATTGAAAAATACGGAAGTGATAAGCCAGATCTGAGATTCGGAATGGAATTAAGTGACCTTTCGGAGCTTTTCACTACGCAATTGAAAGACAAAGCAGAACCTTTTCCGGTTTTCCATAATGCGTTGACTGCCAATGGAATCGTTGTTGCTATGACAGCTCCTGGTTGTGCGAGGTATACCCGAAAAGAAATTGATACACTTACAGAATATGTTCGTTCCAGAGGAGGAAACGGCATTGTTTATGCAAGGGTAGGAGAAGATGGAAGTGTTAAATCATCCGCAGATAAGTTTTTCACAGAAACTGAGCTCAAAGATTGGGCAAATGCCTGTGAGGCAAAACCTGGCGACTTAATTTTGATGGTCTCAGGAGAAAAAAGAACCACTCGAAAAGTAGCAGGAGACTTAAGGCTTGAAATTGGTAACAGAGAAAACCTAAGGACACCCGGTGGATGGTCTGTTTTTTGGGTAGTAGATTTCCCAATGTTTGATTTGGATGAAGAAACCGGTGAACTGACATTTATGCACCATCCTTTTGTTTCACCACATCCGGAAGATATAGGATTTCTCGATTCTGAACCCTTTAAAGCCAGGGCTTTGTGCTATGATATGGTGATGAATGGCAATGAAATTGTGAGCGGATCTGTTCGTATTCATCAAAAAGAAATCCAGGATAAAATCTTTGGGATTTTGGGACTTAGTGAAGAAGATAAGCAGGAAAAATTCGGATTTTTGCTTAATGCCTTTAAATTCGGAGCTCCACCGCATGCTGGTTGTGCGTTTGGATTGGACCGCTGGGTTATGCTTATGGCAGGCGGAGAAACGATCCGAGATGTGATTGCTTTTCCGAAAAATAGTTCTGGTCGCGACCTGATGTTGGATGCTCCGGGACCTGTTACGCCAAAAGCTTTACAAGACACGGGTATTAAACTCGCCTGATAAAACAAGCAATTCAACCATTCAGGAGGATTATTCACCAGTGAAGGAACAAAATCCTTATTTTTATGAAAATTCTCTTACGATGATGAAAAGACTGCTATTCTCTTTGGCTTTGCTGTTTTGTACGTTTACTGGTTTCAGCCAGACTACCATAACAGGTTCAATTATCCCTTCAATAGGGCACATGTTTATTAATGTGGAAGATACATTGGCAATTGGTGTTACTGCTCCAACTATGGGCCCTAACATGACTTGGGATTTCACCAATTTCTCCCAAACAGGTATGCTAACCTATACATTTATTGATCCTACTCTTGCTTTAGGTGGAGATTCTTTTCCTTCAGCTGAAATTGCAGTAGATAGAGGCGATTCCTTGGTCACTTTTTTGGATTCAAGTTCTATTGGCTTAAAAATAATTGGGATATATATTTATCGGGATGGAATTGATACCATGGGGAAAACAATGCCCAATGAAATAACTTTGCCTACTCCTTTCAATTATCAGGACAGCATATATGACTATTCTGGTACATTGGTTCAAGGGGTTTATACTGGTTGGCCTGCTAAACTGACCACCGAAAGATGGAAAAACATGGTAGCAAAAGGTTGGGGAACAGTAGCTACACCTGCTGGGTTTTACCAGAATGTAGTTTGTATAGAATCTAGAGTTCTGAGAAGAGATACAGTAAAAGTTAATTTCGGTTCAGGATTTGTGCCTTTTCAAATTACTGCCGACACAAGTATTTTCTATGATTTCTACGACACCAATGTTGGCGCCGTAATGTCTTTTGAGGTGGATAGCATTTCAGATACTGTTACTACTTATAGCTATACCTACAGAACATGGCCAGTAGGAGTTTCAGAACAAACTGAGGCGGGACAAAATGGCTTACTCGTTTCTCCAAATCCAGCTTCAGAATCCACTATGTTAACATTACGTACGCCAGCTAAAAAAGGCGATAGGGTAAGAGTTACCGATCTTTCCGGTAGAATTGTTAAAGAATTTGGCCTTGAAGGAAATGGTAATTATTCCAATATTTCTTTCTCTGTTGCTGACCTTACAAACGGAACTTATTTAGTATCTGTTAGCGGTTCAGTTATGCTGCAATCAAAACTTGTAGTTAATAAACGGTAAGGTATCAGTACTATTAATGTCCTAAAAAAGGCTGTTTCATTACGAAGCAGCCTTTTTTGGTTTTTGAAAATATTTGCAAGGGTACTCATTCGTATTACAAAAATTCGGTTTGAATAGTGTATCTTACAACGAATCACGTAATTGTGAGGGATTTTATATGTTTCAAAGATTTAATAACATTCACTTAACAAAATAATAACATTAAACTCATGAAGTATAAAAAAATATCCTTAGCTTTAATTTTCAAAGTTCGAATTACCCAAACCCTAAAAAGTACATTGTTCATTCTTTTCAAAATGAAAAATCAAATATTTTCTATCCCTTTAGCTCCCCAACGGTTGAGCACATCTTCCACTCTACAAGGCAATTTCGCCTTACATCCGGAGCGCCGAGCGCCACAACTCACAACTCACAGCTCACAGCTCACAGCTCACAGCTCACAGCTCACAGCTCACAGCTCACAGCTCACAGCTCACCGAAAAAATAAGCCCATTAATTTACAGCTTTTTCAAAGCATAAGTGGTATTATTTTTCTATTAATTGGGCAGCTTGCCTATGCACAAATTTACAATTGTCCTTGTGCGACTCCAATAACATCACCACCAGCCATTCCATTTGGTTCATGTTCTGGTCCTGCGGTAACTCTGCCAACTAGTATTCTCCCGTTTACTTTTATACATATTACGGGTACTGTTATCGCCCCAACGACCACATACAACAATGTTACTTTTTTAATGGATGGCAATGCAGAATTAATTGTTCCTGTAGGAGTAACATTACGATGAATACCTGTACTCTAAAAGCAGCATGTTCTGATTTTCTATGGAATAGGGTGTTCGTGGAAGGAATAGTAAGCCCTCCTGGAATTGGTTCATTAATAATGAATGAATGTCTGGTAACAGAATCAGAGAATGGTGTTATTTCCAGTAAGGGAGGTAATATTCAATTCACTGGATGTAAATTTTTAAATAATTTGTATCACAATCAAATTCAAGAATCCAGAGTTAATTGGTGGCAATTTGTTTGTTTAATAAGAAATTGCGATTATTTATGCAATGCGAATTTACTGCAATCTATTACCCAACCTCAGCCTTCAGGATTTAGTTGTGATCCAACCAGAACTTTTGCCTGTATAAATATTGTTGAATCGTATATACCAAATCCATTGGGTCCCTTTTATAATGTAACAATTGGGGATGCTTCTTCAATACTGTACAGAAACACATTTTCAAATGCAGAATTTGGTGTTAGGTCTCAAAACAGTAACTTTATTTTGATTAATGCAGATTTTGATGGAATGGATAGGACAATTCCAAATGGTTGTCATAATCCTAATCCTGTGGTACCATTACCAATTGATGATCCTGCATGTGTTCTTTCTGTAAATACACCATTTATTGACCAACCTAACTCACGTTTTATTATTGGAGGAAATAGCGCAACTGAAAGTGTTTCTTTTTCCAATTCTGCTAATGGTATAATAGCAACATCAAAACATGAGGAAATTGATATTAATAACAACACTTTTAATCATATTCGGTCCTATGGTATAAGTATAGATAATGGCAGCACTAATCCTGCGAATACCTATTTGTATAAAGTTAGAAAAAATAGATTTACAGATGTTACTGAAAATATACAACCCAGTTATCCTAATTTTTCTGGCCGAAATGCTGTTATTTCCTGTTACAATAATGTAGGGGTGGATGTACAGATTTATGAGAATACCATAAATATAACCAATCCATCTGTTGAATATCATAAGGAATGGGGCATTAAAGCCAGAGAAATTTCAGGCAGCAATGCTGATTATAGGATTATTAATAATAAAATTACCAATAAGAGAAATGGAATTCTTGTTGAAGGATTAAATGGGGTATTAGGAGGTAACAGAATTGAACAAAATACCATTCAATTGTTTAATCAAAACCCGGCAATAGCTATGGATGGAATACTGGCTCAAAATTGTGATAAATACGTGAGCATAACGTGCAACAAAGTATTTGCACCTTCTATAATGCATTTGATATATAATATTTACAATGCTCAAAGAGGAATAAATATTGCTTCGGGTAAACAATACAAAATTAATTGTAATGTAACCGAAAACATTGCGCAACACATGGTCTACCAAAGCCCAAATCAATCATCTACACTTACACCTTATACTTTTCCGATTGGCATTTTAGGAAACAGCTTTGAAGGAGATGGTCAAATAGGGTTTAGACTTACCCAAAATGGAGATTGTGGAGACCAGGGAACCAATACAGAACCCTCAGACAATATTTGGAATGATGCGGGTTTTCCTTCATTGCCTTTAACATCCAGCGGACAAAGAAGAGATGGTGAATTGCATAGTGAACAGTTAAACCAACCAATCTTTTTCGTGAGGGATTATTTATTAACCTCTCCTTACAATCCTGAAAATCCGTTTATGATTCCTGGGTCTGTTGATAGATATAATTCGTTTAATTTCATATTAATCAACGCAAGTGTGAATCAAACATATTTTCCATGTTCTTGTCAAAACAATCAAGCAGGTTATAGTTTAGAAGAAGGGGATACCACTGCTCCAGAATACTTAACTCCTGTTGAGGATGAAGAAGAAGGAGGACAAAGAAGTACAAATATCGAAATCTTAGATGCTCAGGAATTAGCAATAATTAATTGTACCATTTCAATTACTCAAGGACTGGATACTTTACAGATTTGGGAAAAATCCCTGAGTTTAATTGATAAATTGAATCATAATCCTCATTTGATAGATTCAGTTGCGCAGGCCTGGTTAACCTCCTTAGAAAACACTGCAATGCTTAATGTTTATACAGCTATAGAACAAGCTAAATCTGGCCAATGGGAGGGTAGTGCCTTTGCTTGTCAGTCTATTCAATCTGACTTTTTCGCAGAAAACTACTTTAAATCAACTTATTCAAAATTTATTTCAAATGTTGGATTTGGTTTAGCTCTAAATGAATCAGATAGTCTTGAATTATTTGAATTTGCACAAATGTGTTATATTAATGGTGGACCTGCTACTTTAATTGCAAGGACTATATTAAATCTTATCGTTGATGAAGATACCTTAAATTGTGGTTCGCTAGCAGAAAGAACATTTATATCATCTCCAAAATCAAAAGACGGATTAACTTGTTTTCTTTCTCCAAATCCTTCAAGAAATTATACTACTTTAACTATTCTTGGAACTAAAAAAGGAATGGAAATAACTTTCCGAATTACAGATATGATTGGTAAAGAATATTCCATACCAAGGCAAACCTCTAATGTAGGAACTTCTATCAAGATTTCCTTGGACATTTCTAGTCTTGTTGAAGGGATGTATTTGATTAGTATCTTGAATAATGATCAAATAATCGATACCGAAAAACTGATTATTCTTAATTAATTTGATAATCAAAATGAAAAACATTCGTTTAACTTTGTTTTTTGTATTTGGTATTCTGTTTGGGCAAATCAATGCCCAAACAGAATATCTTATGTTGAATGATTCTTCAATATTAAAGTTTATCAATACAGGGCTATTCCAAATACAGAATATTCACTTTAAGGGATTCCCTGGTACTGTATATCAGGCAACTATAGAAGATCCTTTTACCCGAGATTTGAAATATTATAGCAATGGAGTCAATGTTTGGAATTCAAACGGCAACTTTGTGTTTGGTAGTACAGATACTATGCCAACTCAAGTTTATGTTTATTCTCTTATTCAGAATTGTTTTATTATTGGAAGTTATAATAAAACTTTTTGGATTAGAGCAACTACATATGGTTTGAATATTACACCCTTTTTAGAAATAGTAACAATTTGTGATTCCTGCCAAAATTACGAAGGTGAATTTATTGATCGAGATACTTTTTATTCTACAACCTCTAATGAAATAACGGGTTCTTTTGGAGTAGTTCGACATGCCAATGGGAATGATTGGTGGATTATAGGGCAATTGCAGGATGACAATCGTCTGATACGTTGGAAAATGGAGAATGATACCTTAAAGGGGCCTTGGTATCAATTAGTTACCATGGATCTTAGTACCTATAATTGGACTCCACAATATGCAGGAAATTCTGGTTTTAATTCCACAATTAATTTTTCCAAATCAGGGTCAAAACTATTAATAACTAATCACTCCGCTGGGATGTCTGTTTTTGATTTTAATCGACAAACAGGGATAGTTAATAACGAGTATAACCAACAGCCATTTTTTCTTCCAAATTATAAGGTTAAGCATGCGGGTTATGGAGATTTTTCACCTAACGAAAGATTTTTATATCTTATTGGTTATGATACATTATATCAGGTGGACCTTCAAGATATGGCACCATGGAATAATCGTAAAATTATCTATTATGACTATACAGGGCCAGGTGGCGATACAACAATTAGTGTACCGCATCGTACAAAAACAGATGAAATGATTTTTAGGACAAACTCAACATATGGTTCACAGTATAATGAATATTTATGGCGTATCCCATATCCAGACTCCTTATATCCTCAATGTGGGATTGATTCTGTTTATTTTAATTTCTTACCACATGTTTACACTTGCAATTGTTGGGGCATCCCTACAAACCCCGATTATGATTTAGGGCCTATTACAAGCACATCTGTGGAGTTGAATCCAAAAATGGAAGCCATAGTATATCCTAACCCTGCTTCGGAGCGCCTGGTATTGGAATTGCAAGGTGCAGACTGGAAGGATATAATGGAATACCAGCTTATGACACTACAAGGCAAGGAGTGTGTTTTTCACTTTACACCAACACTTGGATTAAACACAGCTGAGGCAGATGTATCATACCTTTCGCCAGGCATGTATTTCCTGAAATTGACCGATAATAAACAAAGACTAACTGTTTTAAAAGTTCAGATAATGCGGTAAAATCAATTAATTATTTAGGTCGAAAAAAAACGATATGTAAATGTTATTAGAAGCAAATTCACAATTAAATGTGTTTGAATAATGCATAATAAAAGGGGCTTCCGATGGAAGCCCCTTCTTTGTTTGCTGCAAGCGTTTCAGGCAGCTAAGGTAGAACCGGCTTTCTGACCGGCATACAACCTGCAAAATCTAAGAGTCTCATAGTCGAGTCCCAGAACTTCATGGGCAGTCTTTAGTCTTGCATCCATCGTTTCCCTGAAAAACTTGGCTCCTCTGTGCAGAGATTTTTTGTCAAGCTGTTTTTCAATCCAAGGTTTCAGGTCAATTTCTCCGGACAGGTGAAGGCGTTCTAAATAATTCTGAACAGTTGTAAGTTTCACTTGCTTTAGTGCTGCGATTTCATCTGGTGTTTTGCCTTCCAAAAACAAAGTTTTTGTTTCCTGATAGGTGGGTTTTTGAACTACTTTACCAATAGAATACGCTTTGATTTTTGCCTGCTTGTATGCTTCGGCCTTGTCGTTGTATTCTAAGATTGCCTTCAGAAACAGTCCACCGAATTCTTCGGTTTTCTTAGGTCCAATACCATGAATGTCCATCATTTGCTGACTGTCTGCTGGCAAACGGTCTACCATCTGATACAAAGTGTAGTCCTGAAATACTTCAAAAGGAGCGCAATTTTTTTCAGTTGCAATTGCTTTGCGTAATTCCAATAAGGTATTGAGCAATTTGTACCGCATTTTGTTAAATCTGAATTGCTGCGGACTTAATACCATAGCTTTAGGTTCCAAAAGCCAGGCTTCGCCTTGTTCAGAAATTTGAACCAGTTGGTAATTGCTTACTACCCTGAGATATTCCTTTTTTATCAGGAATAATATCAGATTACGAATATCCCCTGAGGACATTTCAGCAAGGCAGGCAAAATAGGCTTCCTTGGATTCAGGTGGCAACTTGCTTTCTACAAAGCGGCTACCTTTTAGTGCTGCAGACAAAGATCTCAGGCCAAATTTGCCACCTGAAATACGGGCTGCGTTAAGAATGAAAGATACTTCTGCGCTGTAATCGCGCTTTGACGGGGTGAGGGCGCTTTGGCCATTCACAGAGATTGAATTGTTTTCCATGACAATTGATTAATGAAATTTGATGCTGCAAAGTTTGCCGGCTTCAATCAGGCATACTTGGAAACTTTGGAACGATGGTAAAATGGACTCCCTGAGGTATCTTTAATTCCGGAAGGAACAATGAAAAAAAGTACCCTGCTACCCGTTTTGGATGCTGCTCAAAGTGGAGCATGCGACAAGATGATGTCAGAAACCTATCATATACCTGTGCGTGTTTTAATGGAACAGGCTGGGAAAGCGCTTGCAGATTCTATCCTACAACTTGAACAACAGGAAGAGCGGATAAAGGATTATGCAAGAGGATTAATCCCTGAATACTTTGTGTTATGCGGAGGAGGGAACAATGGGGGTGATGGCCTCGTGCTTGCCCGTCACCTTTTTTTAAATGACAGAAAGGTTACTGTTTTTTTGGCAGCAGATTCTGATGAATTAAAAAACGAGCCTCTTGAGTGTTTTAAAGCGGTTAAAAGTTTAGGCATACCGATTGAAACGGCTCCTCGTTATCCGGAAAAAGGAAATACCACAATCATAATTGATGCTTTGTTAGGTTCGGGTACCAAGGGATTTTTAAGACCGGAAATTTTGTCCTGGGTGGATTTCTACAGAACTATTCCAGATACAAAAGTCATTGCTGTGGATCTACCAAGTGGACTTGACCCTTCATCAGGTCAAATTTGGAATGAGCCAATTCCTGCCATTCATACTTTGGCGTTAAATACCCTAAAGATTTGTCATCTCGCCACTCCGGCAGCCAACTATTGTGGTAAGGTTCAGATTTTAGACATTGGAATTTACCAGCGTGTGGTTGAACAACAGTCTGTATCGGTTTTTGCGGATAATAACGAGAACCTAGAGTTACCTGTTCCGCCAGATTTTGCGCACAAGTACTCCTATGGGCATGTACTTGTAGCGGGGGGATGCAGAGCCATGCCCGGTGCTCCGGCACTTGCGGCGATTGCAGCATTAAAAGCAGGTGCCGGATTATGTACCGGACTTGTACCTGAGTCTGCCAGAGTAGAATTTTTCAACAGATGGCCGGAAATCATGATGGCAGAATTACCAGATGCAGATTTTTTGGACGAAAGAGCAGTAATACTGGCTGAGGAAAAAATCAGAACTAAAAAGGTTAATGTTATTGCAGCCGGACCGGGAATGGGCGTAAACAAAGAAACGCATGCTTTTATTAAAGGTATCCTTGAAATTAAAATACCGAAAATATTGGATGCGGATGCCTTAAATATACTTTCCGAACATAAAGAATTATTGAAACACCTTAGTCCGGATGATATACTCACCCCTCATGAAGGAGAATTTGCACGTCTGACAGGGAATCAGGAAGCTATTAACAGACGATTAGAAACGGCATTGGAATTTGTGCAGCAATATCCTTGTGTTTTAGTTTTAAAAGGAAAAAATACACTAATCGTAGCTCCTACGGGAGAAGCACATTTTTGCATGCTTCCAGGCCCAGAACTTGCAACTGCCGGATCCGGGGATGTGCTTACAGGGTGTATTGCGGGTTTGTTGGCTCGTGGGTTAAATTCCTTTGAGGCTGCGTGTAAAGGAGTGAAACTACATGCTCTGGCCGGAAAATTGGCTGTTAAAAAAGCAATTCATACCGGAAGAATTTCCGCGGAGGATATTATTGCATGCATAGGTCCTTCCCCCGATTAATAATGAATTCATAAAAAATTCATAATTGATTCCCTGATTTACAGCTATGAAACTTCTGATTATTGAGGATGAGCCTGATTTAGCTAAAGATATGGCGCAATACCTTTCCGCAGAAGAATATCTGTGCATGCATGCATATACCTATGGCGAAGCATTAGAAAAAATAGATCAGTATTCGTACGATTGCATTTTACTTGATTTAATGCTTCCCGGTGGTAATGGAATGCAAATTTTAGAACATACACGTCGGCAAAAAAGGAATGATGGAATACTAATCATATCTGCGAGGCAAGGACTTGAAGATAAAGTAAATGGACTGAAACAAGGTGCAGATGATTATTTGTCAAAACCGTTTCATTTATCTGAGTTATCTGCCAGAATATTTTCAATTATTCGCAGGAAGCAATTTGATTCCGGTAATGTACTTACCTTCAATGAAATTACAATTGACCTAACAGCAAAGAAGGTTTCGGTTTATAGTAAACCCGTATTGCTTACTCGAAAAGAATATGAATTGCTATTGTTTTTTATAGGAAATAAAAATAAGGTTTTGTCAAAAAATGTCCTTGCAGAACATATTTCCGGAGATATGGCAGATATGTTCGATAATCATGATTTTATTTATGCCCACATTAAAAATTTGAAGAAAAAATTACAGGATTCTGGATATAGCAAATACTTGAACACCCTGTATGGATCTGGATATATATGGGAAGAAAAATAAGATTATTACATAAAACTTTACTAGTTTATTCTGCAGGAGCGTTGGTCTGTTTGGCCATTTGTATGCCTTTATATTACTTTATTGTCAGGCAAATCATTTTGGAGGAAACGGATGAAATGCATTTGGAAGCAAAACAAAGAATTGAACTGGCCTTTACTTCTGAGGTGTATGCTGAGCTTGAACCGGATAAAATAATTTCTTTACTTAAAGTACTAAATCCCGGAATTAAGTTAAAAGAAAATCCAGATAAAATTGTTTTTCAGGATTCTTTTTATTCAATCAAAGGAATTGAAATGGATGATCAAGAGGTTGTACCAATTCGCGGATATTCAACTGGACTTGGTTTAAGGGGCAAGCCCTGGCATTTAAGCATTGAAAGCAATCTGGAAGAAGCAGAGGAGAGTATAGAAATACTTGCCGGAATAGCATTGCTGTTTTTCCTATTGCTGATTCTTGCGCTGGCATTGTTTATAAGAATTTTTTCTGCATCCCTTTGGAAACCCTTTTATTCTGCCCTTGGCGCATTGAAATTATTTGACCTGAACAAAGACAAAAGTTTTGATTTGAAAGACAGTAACATCTTGGAGTTTCATCAACTAAATACCGGTTTGAATAGTATAATGAAGGAAAACATCCTCGCTTTCAGACGTCAAAAAGAATTTCTCGAAAACTTCGCACATGAATTGCAAACCCCTCTGGCAATGCTAATGTCTAAGACAGATTTACTGCTGCAAAACAATAAAGAAGATCATCAAACACAGAAAAACCTGATTTCTATTCAGGAATCTATTTCCAGAATATCTCGTATCAATAAAAACTTGTTATTACTATCCCGGATTGAACAGAACCAGTTTCCGGAAAAAGAAAACTTGATACTAGAAGACTCTATTCGTTATGTATTAGACCTCACTGAAGATTTTTTCCAGGAAAGAGCATGTACAGTAAATTGTAAATTTGAATCAAAAATTGAATTATTCGCAAACCGATACCTTTTAGAAATTCTTTTAACCAATCTGCTTAGCAACGCTCTCAGACATAGTGAAAAAGGAATACAAATCATTATTGAGACCAAAGAAAATGAATGTATGATTTCTAATCCCGGCACAACACCCTTGAATAAAGATGCTGTTTTTCAACGTTTCATTTCCACTTCAATTCATTCTCCTGGCAGCGGATTAGGGTTAGCGATTTCCCGGGAAATATGTTTGGCCTCAGGATGGGTGTTGACCTATGACTTCATAAATGGAAGGCATTTTTTTACAATCTCTTTCTGAAATTCAGATTGTTTACAGAATCGGTTCTCAGATTTGTAGTAAATTCAACAAAGTAAAATGAAAAGTCTTATTGTTTTAATCTTCGCCACAGCACTGGTAGTTTCTGTACGCGCTCAACATCAAAGCGTTGCAGTTCCACAAGCAGTAAAAACAGCCTTCACAAACATGTATCCGGATGTAAAAACGGTTGAATGGGAGGCAGAAGGAAAATATTACGAAGCAGAATGGGAACAAAACGGAAAGGAATCTTCTGTTGTGTTTGACAATGCAGGAGGATTGATTGAAACTGAAACAGAAATCACTTTTGATGAGCTTCCGGCAAACGCAAAATCTTATATTCAAAAAAATTATAAAGGAAAAAAAGTTAAAGAAGTTGAAAAATCAACAAATGCTAAAGGTGTGGTGATGTATGAAGTGGAAATTGACGGCAAAGATTTGGAATTCGACAGCACAGGTAAATTCCTGAAATTCGAGGCTGAGGATGAAGCTGGCGATAAGGATGAAAAAAAGGATAAGTAATCTCTTTCAGGAATATTAATACAATCTGCCGCAGAAATTCGGCAGATTTTTTTTGTAATCTATTTTAGATTCAAATCCATGAACCAAGTAAGTAAATTTGTCGTTTTATTCCCACCATGCAGGAAATACCGGTTTTAGTCGAATGTCCGAGAGACGCAATGCAGGGCATTCATGAGTTTATTCCAACGGAATTGAAGGCCAGGTATATAAATGCGCTATTGTCTGTAGGATTTGATTATTTAGACTTCGGATCTTTTGTTTCTCCGAAAGCGATTCCTCAACTCAGAGATACGGAAGAGGTGCTTGCGCTATTGAATCTTGGCAGTAGCAAGACAAAATTATTGGCGATAGTTGCCAATCAAAGAGGTGCGGATCAGGCTACGGCTTTTGAAAAGGTTGATGCTGTTGGATTTCCTTTTTCAGTATCAGAAACCTTTCAGTTGCGCAATACCAATAAAACCATTTTACAATCCTTGGATGAGGTGAAAGCGATACAGGAACTGTGTGTCAACCGTGACAAGGAATTGGTGATTTATTTAAGCATGGGATTCGGAAACCCATATGGAGATGAGTATTCAGCAGAAATTGTAGCACATTGGGCATCTGAAATTGCCGGACTTGGCATCAAAACTATTTCTCTTGCAGATACCATTGGTGCGGCTAAGCCAATCGAAATAGAGTCTTTATTTTCGGTGCTGATACCTGAATTTATATCAGTTACCTTTGGAGCGCATTTTCATTCTACCCCTGAATCTCGAATAGAAAAAGTAGCAGCTGCCTGGAAAGGAGGATGCAGGAGATTTGACGCTGCGTTAAATGGATTTGGTGGATGTCCTTTTGCGGAGGATGAATTGGTAGGTAATTTGGCAACAGAAACCTTACTGGAATTTCTGGAAGGGATAAATGCAAAACCAGACCTTAATATGGAGGCTTATCAGGAAGCCCAGAGGATAGCTTTAGAAGTTTTCTCGTTCAAATAAGGCTTTATTCGCCAGTTGTGGCCACAGAATCTCCTTGTGACGTTTCGCCCAGGATTTTTTTAATCAACCCCTGTGAAAATGCAAAGGAATGATACTTTGTATTGTCACTTAGGATAATTATTGTGGCTTTATCCTGAATAAACCGTATGAAAAATGGATTATACCCGTTCCATAATCCCCCATGGTACACATATTTACGACCTTCGGGACTACTTCTGAGTCTCCATCCAAACCCGTACATTACTTCTGGAGTGCAGGTTGTATTGGCAGTACAAAAAGCATCAGCAAGCACTTCGGGCTGTAGTGGAAAAGTATCGTATAAGGCTCTGTCCCATTTGTATAAATCAGTAGTGGTTGAGAAAACACCCTTATCACCATACACCGTATTGCGATAATCATTGAAAAACATATCTTTATCGGGTGGAACAATCTGAAGTCCACGGAAATTTATTCTTTCAGAATACAAGAAAGTAGCGTTCATTCCGAGAGGATCAAAAATGCGTTCGTGTAAGAATTCTGAAAAATTCCTCCCGGAAACTTCTTCTACAATCAAAGCCAACAAAGCATATCCTGTATTGCAATATCGGTGCTGAAACCCTGGTTTAAAATCAGGTTTAAGCGTATGACTTTCCATGATGTGCAACAAATCCCAATTTTCGAGTGGCACATCCTTTTTATAATATTTCGAGTAAGGCAGATTATGATTGATGTATTCAGGAATGCCTGAAGTGTGATTTAATAAGTGTCTTATTGTAACTCCTTTAAAACAAATATCAGGAAAATATTTTCTGATATCATCTTCATAGTCAAGTCTACCTTCTTGTTTCAGTAGCATTATGGCTGCAGCGGTAAATTGTTTCGAAACAGAAGCCAGTTGAAAAACAGCATCCGGGCCTATTGGTTTGGGCATCGCATAACCCGTTTGACCAAATCCTTCGTTAAAAAACACACCTTCTGGTCCAGCCAGCAATACACTCACATTTGCGTGTGTACGCATTGCCCAGCTCCGGACACTATCAGAAAGCTCATTTTTTAGCTCTTCATTAAATACAATTTCTTTAGGACCGTCTTTCTTGGGCTTATCCCCGTTCAGAAGGTTCACAAAAATCCCGTTTCCCCTGAATGTTAGCAGGGTAAAAGAAAGCAGGCAAAAGTATAAAAAGACCTTTCGGATAGTGCGCAAAACGTAAGCCTTAAATTTAGGGCTAAAGCAGCAAACTAAAACATCTCTTTACCCTTTAAAATGTGGAATTTGGATAAAAGTGTATAGTTCTGTGGAGTATGTTCTTTTGGAAAAGCTTTTTAGAAATATCTGACTTATATTCGTTTCAGTATGTTACTGGCCGAAAGCGGTTCCACAAAAACAGAGTGGTATTATGAAAATCAGGAGGGTATAGTTCTTTCTTGGTGTACAGAGGGATATAATCCAAATGTACAGACTCCTGCTCAGATAAAAAGCCAATTGCAAAAGGACCTTTTGCCCTTAAAAGGTTGGAAACCAGATAGAATTATATTTTATGGCTCAGGATTCTCGGTTCCAGAATATTGCGATTTTCTCGCAAGTCTATTTCTCGAAAATTGGAAAAACGCAAATGTGCAGGTGCACCACGATTTACTTGGAGCAGCAAGAGGCACCTTGTTATTCGAACCAGGAATTGCCTGCATTTTAGGCACAGGTTCCAATTCGTGTCAGTATGACGGAAAAAATATAGTGCGTCAGGAAGGCGGTTGGGGTTATTTATTTGGGGATGAAGGCAGTGGTTTTTCTATAGGTAGAAAACTGGTAAAAGGAATCCTGGACAATCATTTTTCAAATGAAACAAAATCCTGGGTGATGAACGATTTAGGGTTGACACCAACAGAACTAAAGAATCAAATGTATGCAGCAGCTAAACCAAATGTGGCTGTTGCAGCGTTATCTAAAACAGTACACAGAGGATTATTTCTGGAAGAACTTAATGCCATAGTTGAGGAGTCTTTACAGGAATTTTTCACTATAACTTTAGATCAATACAAAATTGAACCAAACGAAACTGTGGCCTTTACAGGTTCTATTGCCTTTCTCTATACAGAAATGTTGAAGAAACTGGCAAAATCCAGAAATATTGACAAAATAACTGTGGTTCAATATCCTTTAGAGAATTTAAAATTATTTCACGGAATTGGAAAAAAAAATAACTGAACAAGATTCATTGTATGATAACCTCGAGCAAATGCCGGTACAGGAATTGCTGGAGCATATTAATGATGAAGATCAAAAAGTAGCTCAGGCTGTACGACTGGCATTACCTATTATATCAGCAGCTGTTGAACAGATTTTAGAGCGTATGAAATCTGGTGGCAGATTGTTTTACATAGGAGCAGGAACTAGCGGAAGATTGGGGGTTCTGGATGCTTCAGAATGCCCGCCTACGTTTGGAGTAGATGCAGATAAAGTCATTGGTTTGATTGCTGGTGGAGATACAGCACTAAGGAAGGCCGTAGAAAAAGCAGAGGACAACCGTGAACAAGGATGGTTGGATCTACAAGCGCAGAATATTACCCCAAAAGATTGCCTTGTTGGAATAACCGCTGGAGGATCAACGCCTTATGTCCTTGGAGCCTGTGAAAAAGCTTCAAAGGAGCAGGTATTAACGGTTGGCATTACCAATAACCCAAATGCAGAACTTAATTCATTAGTTGACTTTCCAATAGTAGCAGAGGTTGGACCCGAATTTCTTACAGGGAGTACCCGGATGAAGTCTGGTTCTTCTCAGAAGATGATCTTGAATATGATTTCAACTGCGGTGATGGTTGGGTTGGGAAGAGTTAAGGGAAATAAAATGGTGGATATGCAGCTCAATAATAAAAAGCTGTTTAACAGAGGCGTAATGATGGTAATGGAAAAAGGAGGCGTTTCTTTTGAGGAAGCTGCTGAACTCCTGAAAACGCATAAAAATGTGCGTAAAGTGCTTGAAATTATTGCTTCAAAGCAAGGATGATGTTTTTGCCCAAAATGCCAAAAGTGGGCCTAGCAGTAATGCTCCAATTACTAATTTTTCTTGCAGGCTGTTCAGGAACCCTAATCAGATCCGGAGGTTTGCGAGGAGCCCGGCTGGGTCAAACATTCCCGCCAAAGCAGGTAAAATTTGCTTATTTGAGCAGCAGAGACAGTTTGCAAACCGAGGATAGGTTTACCTGGCCAACCAGAATTTATACCACAGATTCTGGAAGAATTAAACTTGAAGGTGATTTTGAAGGGGGAAATACGCTGAATCGTGTGATTGTTGAAGACGCTCGCTTTCAAACCCGTAAAGGAATACACGTTGGTTCAACATTAGCTGACTTAAAGAAGCAGTATGCAGATTTGCGTGCAGTCCCTTTACCTAATTACCGTTTGCTTGAAATTTATGCTTTATCAGAACCCAGGGTTTTATATATGGTTAAGGTTTTTCCTCCGCCCGTTTATCCAGATGGTACGGTTAATTTGGAAGTTTTAGAGGATTCCCTGCCTGTTTTATATGTAGTTGTGCAGTAAAATAAATTTCGTTCGGTTGACCTTAGTAAATTGCCGGTTCAAACGAAGAAAATGTTAAACGTCGTTTTATTTGGCCCTCCCGGAGCAGGTAAAGGAACTCAGTCCGGAAATATTATTGAGATATACAAACTGGTACACCTTTCAACGGGTGATATTCTCAGGGGAGAAATATCTGTTGGTTCCGAATTGGGGCTAAAGGCCAAGACTCTGATGGATCAGGGAATTCTGGTTCCAGATGAAGTTGTAATTGATATGATCAGTTCAAGAATTGATGAAAATCCCGATGCCAAAGGATTCATTTTTGATGGATTTCCAAGAACCATTGCCCAGGCCCAAGCCTTAGATAAAATGCTGGAGCAAAAGTCAACTTCCATTTCCTGCATGTTGAGTTTAAAGGTTTCGGATGAAGAACTCATTCATCGTCTTGTTAAACGCGGTAAGGAAATGGGTCGTTCGGATGATACCGAAGAAACGATTGGAAAACGCATTCAGGAGTATAATACCAAAACACTTCCAGTAGCTTCCTTCTATGCAGCTCAGAACAAATTGCATGAAGTTACAGGTACCGGAAAGGTCGAAGAAATATTCAGAGATATAGCAAAAATATTAGATTCATATAGTTAATCCAGAGGTAAAGTTTTTTGAGCAATTCTAATTTTGTAGATTACGTTAAAATTTATTTCCGCAGTGGAAAAGGTGGAGCTGGTGCAGTTGCCTGGCGACGTGAAAAATTTGTAGCCCTTGGTGGTCCATCTGGTGGAAATGGAGGCCGAGGAGGGGATATCATTATAAAAGGCGACCCTCAACTTTGGACGCTGTTAGACCTTAAATACCGAAAATTTATTCATGCCAAGGACGGTGAAGGGGGAAGTGGATCTAATAGATATGGCAAAGATGCCGAGGATATTATTTTGAATGTCCCATTAGGTACTGTAGCCAGAGATGCAGATACAGATGAAGTTTTAGCAGAAATCACCGATAATGGGCAGGAAGCAATTATTCTCAAAGGCGGAATCGGTGGTATGGGAAATGCATATTTTAAATCGGCAACTGTACAAAGTCCTGACTTCGCACAACCGGGCATGCCGGGAGAAGAAAGAGCTGTAATTCTTGAACTAAAAGTACTCGCAGATGTTGGGCTGGTAGGTTTTCCAAATGCGGGGAAAAGTACTTTGTTGTCGGTGCTAAGCGCAGCAAGGCCCGAAATAGCAGATTATCCTTTCACAACTATAAAACCAAATCTTGGGATTGTTAGGTACCACGACTACCGGTCGTTTGTAATGGCTGATATTCCAGGCATCATTGAAGGCGCACATTTGGGTAAGGGCCTCGGCACTACTTTTTTGCGACATATTGAACGGAATGCAGTTTTGCTTTTTATGGTTCCAGCAGATTCCAATGATATCCAGAAAGAATTTGAAATTCTATTAAATGAGCTGGAGCAGTTCGATCCAATACTTTTAGAAAAGAGCAGAATTCTTGCAATCAGTAAATCAGATCTTTTGGATGATGAATTAAAGAATGAAATTTTGGCCTCATTACCAGCTACTTTACCGGTGATATTTATTTCTTCCATTACCGGAAGTAACATGGAGAAACTAAAAGATTTAATTTGGGAAAAACTAAATAATAAGAAAGATTTTATAAGCCATCACTAAAGCTAGTTTTTCTAAAAGACTTATTTTAGACTAATTTCTATTAAATAATTTGTATCGTCTGTTTAGTTAATCCTTTAAAAATGAATGGATTGGTTGAACTATTTATTATTTAATCTGCATTTGGATTGAAAAAAATCTAAATTGAGCTAACATTTAAACTTTATCATGATTTTAAAATCATTAGCTACCCTTAGTATGGCAGCTTTGATTTGTATGACAGTAGAAGCACAGGTATTTCATCTCAAACAAGCTGAGAAGATGATCCCTGGCACTGAAACCCTGCGTTATACAGAGAAAAGCTCTGCCCCTGATTTTGTTCGCTTTGCAAAAGGCAGCGAAATCCCTACTTCTCAAGCTGAATCCTGGATTCGCACAAATTACGGATTCTCTTCCGGCGATGCCTTAACAGGTGGAAAAGAAGAAAAGGACCAAGTTGGTATGACACACTATCGGTACATCTAGAAGTTTAACAACCTTCCCGTAGAAAACGGAATGGTGATTGTACACACCAAAAACGGCAAGGTAGTATCTATTAACGGTACTTTCATTAAAGGTCTACAGGGCGGAAGTTCTGCATCCCTTTCTGAAAAGGTAGCTTTGAAATATGCTACTGACAACATTAATGCTTCAGTATACATGTGGGAAATTCCGGGTGCTGATGCAGAATTGCAACGTATCATGATGGATCCTTCTCTTACCTACACTCCAAAAGGAGAATTGGTGTATGTATCTGGTGACGGAACATATACGCCAGCTTCATACCGTTTAGCATATAAGTTCGACGTATATGCAGCTGAACCAATGAGCCGTAACTACGTTTATGTGGACGCTTCAAATGGTAACATCCTTGCTAAAGTGGACAGAATCCATAATTATGATGTTGCTTCTACTGCAATTACCGTTTATTAAGGAACCCAAACCATCCTTTCCGATTATACTGGTTCTAACTATAGATTAAGAGAAACCAGTCGTGGAAATGGTATAGCAACCTATAATTTACAAACGGGCACCAATTATGCTGCTGCTGTAGATTTCACAGATGGCAATGGCTAATGGAACAATGTAAATGCACAAAAAGATCAGTATGCAACTGACGCACATTTGGGTACTGAAAAAACCTGGGATTATTACTATAATATTTTTAATCGCAATAGTATTGATGGCGCGGGTTTTAGCCTGATTAGTTATGTACACTATTCCTCAGGATACAACAATGCGTTTTGGAATGGTTCTTACATGACTTACGGTGATGGCGACGGAAGTACTTTTACACCTTTAATGAGTATAGACGTTTGTGGTCATGAAGTTACCCATGGTCTTACCAGTTATACAGCGAACTTGACTTATTCTTATGAGCCAGGGGCGTTAAACGAATCTTTTTCTGATATTTTTGGCAATTGTATTGAATGGTATACCAACTATCCCAGTGGCTTTAATTGGAGAGTAGGAGAAGATATTACGCCTTCAAATGCAGGTATCAGAAATATGGCTAATCCAAATGAATTTTATGATCCAGATACTTATCAGGGTTCCTATTGGGCGTACGGTTCCTATGATAACGGAGGCGTTCACACCAATTCCGGAGTTCAGAACTATTGGTTTTATTTGTTGACAGATGGCGGTTCAGGAACCAATGATATCGGTGACAGTTATTCCGTTACGGGTATTGGCATCAATGATGCTCAGTCCATTGCTTATCATAACCTGACGGTCTATTTAGGCCCGAGCTCACAATATTCTGATGCGGCTTTTTATGCAAATCAATCCGCAATTGATTTATTTGGAAACAATTCCAATCAGTATATTCAGTGTAACAACGCTTGGTATGCGGTAGGTATCGGTTCCAGCTCGCCAGTTCCAGATAATCCTGCTCCATACTGTGCTGTTTCTTATGGCATTGATTGTACAGACAGTGACTATATAAATAATTTTGATTTCAATACCATTGCCAACTACAATACAGGTTGTTCTTACTTAGGATATGACAATACTGGTATCAGCACAAACGTAAATCCTGGCACTATATACACATTCAGTGCCAGCTTCTCTGGTCTTTATAATGAAGCATTAGCGATTTGGATTGACTACAATTTCGATAACGACTTTGGTGACGTTGGAGAGATGGTATATGATGGCTCAACAGCTGCATCAAGCCATTCAGGATCCATTGCAATTCCATCCTATGCAGCTTATGGTTCCGCAAGAATGCGGGTAAGTTGTTCTTATGGAAATACAACCTTCCCCACTGATGGTTGCGGGTATATCAGTTATTACGGTGAAACAGAAGATTATGTAATTAACATCGTAGATCCTGTTTGTAGTGTTTATTATGACTACGGTTGTCAGTATGGTGATTATATCGACAATTTCACATTTAATACCCTCAACGAAACAGGTACTGGTTGTTCAGGAAATGGATATATCCTTTCTAGCGCTACTACTTCTGTGTATGAAGGCCTTAGTTATGCCTTTACAACGCAGTATGGGTATTATCCACAAGGACTTGCTGTTTATTTTGATTTCAATCAGGATAATGATTTCAATGATGCTGGTGAAATGGTATTCTCTGACAACAGTGGTGCCTATGGTCACTCAGATTCTATTGCCATACCAGATGGTACGCCTACCGGAATGCATAGGATGCGTGTTATGAGTGCATATAACATTTATAATTTCCCTTCCGATGGCTGCGGATATGTCGGTTATTATGGAGAAACTCAGGATTATAATATTGAGGTAATGACTTTACCAGATTATTATCCTTACTGTTTTGCATTTGCTAATTTAAATTGTGCATTATCAACTAATATTGATGACTTTACCTTCAATACGATACAAGATATTGGTTCAGGTTGTAATAATTCTAGTGGATACACTAATACAGGAATGACAACAAGAGTGACCACTGGCACAACTGTACCTTTTACTTCTGCTCACTATAATTATCCAATGCTCCTTGCAATTTATATGGATATGAATCAGGACAATGATTTTGGTGATGCTGGGGAAATGGTATTTTTAGACAACAATTCTGCCTATACTCATGCTGGAAACATTACAATTCCAACTGGTGCACAAATTGGTGCTCACCGTATGCGTGTGTTGGCTGTTTATGACTATAATGCTAGCATCCCTGCTGATGGATGTGGTTTCTTTGGTGTTTATGGTGAAGTACAGGATTATACTGTTTGGGTTGATGCAAATGCAGGCTCAGATATTGCACTTTGTTCTGGTGCTATTGCTAACATGAACGCTGATTTACCAGCAAATTCTTCTGGCCAATGGACTAAAATTGCTGGAAATGGTAACATTATTACCCCTACTTCCAAAACCACTCAGGTTAAATCTTTAACCTCTAGCTCAAGTACTTTTGTTTGGACAGTTACTCAAGGAAACAATGTATCCCAGGATACGATGCTAATTCAAAAATCAGATGTACCTGCAAATGTTACTGTTACTAATGTAACTCCAACATCGGTTACTTTCAACTGGACTGCGGCTGTTGATCCTGATTCCTTCCACATTCGTATCAATGAAAATTGTACAACTGTTGGTGGATTGAACTTCCGTGTTGATGGCAACCAGCGTTCTTTCACCATTTACAATCTGAAAGGTTGCACCAATTATTGTATCCGTGTTCGTTCTCAGTGTACAAATAATGTTTACACGGCTTGGTCGCCAATGTCCGCTCCATTTACAACAACTGGTCCTGTAGCATGTGCAGCAATTACTAAACTTGTTATCACACCAGTTCAAGGTTGCGTGTACAACTTAGATTGGTCAAGTGGTTGCGCTTCTGCGGATAGCTTCAGAATTCGCTACCGTGTGAACAATGGCGCTTGGCAAATCACAATCCCAGGAACTACCGCAACAAACAAGAACCTTACTCTTGGTCAAGGCAATTGGGAATTCCGTGTCCAAACTTGGTGTACTGCTTTGAATATTGCAACTTCTGCAACCTACACTTATAACATTGGAAGTTGTATCATTCCTTATACTTCTACTGTATCTCAAAATACTGGTTGTAATTATAAAATTCAATGGCAAACTTGTGCTCCAAGTGATAGCTTCAGAGTACGTTACCGTGTAGGTGCGAATGCATTTGTATCTTCTCCTTATACTACTGGTAACTTCGTAAATCTAAATCTTGGTGTTGGAACCTGGGAATACCGTGTTCAATCTTGGTGTGGTGGTATCTTAATGGGAGTTACTCCAAGTTACTTTGCCGTAATTGGTGCTTGTCGTTCTGCTGGTATCAGCCAGGAAGTGGTTTCAAACATGGTATTGTTCCCTAACCCTACTACAAGCAGATCATTGCTGAACTTCAGCAGCGAAATCGATGGTGATTACACAATTGCTGTATCTGACATCTCTGGCCGTGTGTTGAACACGATCCAAGGTTCTGCAGTAGTTGGTGAAAACACTGCTGAAATTCTGGTTGATGGATATGCTAAAGGCGTTTACTTTGTTGGCTTAACCTTAAATGGTGAAACCCGTCAAATTAAACTGACCGTTCAATAATCAACAAACGTTATTTTAAAAAGCCGCCCGAAAGGGCGGTTTTTTTGTTTTAATTAAAAATTATTAGGTCGAAAAATACCTGCCTTTATACCTTCTTAACAATAGCTTAATATACAATGAGTTATTTTGTAAAAATTCTGTAAAATCATGTATTCAGATTTACGTAAAAAATTCACAAAATCAGGTTTGGTGATAGCCTTCCTGATGCTCTGCGCAGGCATTTTGCCTGCACAGGTGGTACTCTACACCCAAACTTTTGGTACCCTTTCCTCTGGATTACCTTCCGGATGTTCAGCTTATCAGGATTCTGCAAGTACCATCAAATACAATTCTACCATGGCTTGGGGAGCTGCTACCACTTCTGCCTCAACTGGTTATACTGGTGCTTCTGGAGGATCAAATGTTGTAGCTAACAACGCTTCCGGTAGCAGTCAATATGGTGTTGTTACTTACCTGATTGTGAATACTGGTGTTTCAACCAACAACATTACCAGCCTATCTGTGTTGTTTGGCTCACGCCGTACCACAAATGGAAAAAGCATTACTCTGGAATGGTCTTCTGACAGTTCCACTTGGAATGCTCTTTCTTTCACAAACGTATCGAACAACAGTTCCTGGGCTTTGGTAAACAGCGGAAATGCTATTAGCCTTCCATCAGCTGCGGAAAATAAAAGCAATATCTGGTTTAGGTTTTCATTCACCGGAGCTTCTGCATCAGGAGGAAATACCCGTATTGATGACATCGCTTTTGGTGGTGTAAACGCAGCAGTTGTTCCAACTTTGTTGGTTATCGGAGATGTTAACTCAACAGTTACCCCTCAAACCAACATTCCTTTTACAGTTACAATTGCTACAACTGATGCTTCTAATGTTGTTGCGGCTGTAAACCAAAATACAAATATAGAATTACAGGTTGTAAATGGCGACGGAACTATCTCTGGTACTTATACTGGAACGATTGCCAATGGACAAAGTGGAATCGTTTTATCAGGTGTTAAATATGATTCTACTGAAACAAATTTCTCCTTTAGAGTTATTACAACTTCTGGTATGACACTGACTCCAGATACAATTACGGTAGGTCGCGTAGTAGGTCTTCAAGCCATGCATGTTCCACAGTATATTCAGGGATTAAATGGTACAAATAATAACCGTTTGTCCAGCTGTTTTTATGCAACAGTTAAGAACTTAGTTCCAAATACAAGCTATCGATATGCCACTGGAGTAATTACATCAGCGGAAGTTATCACACCAACAGTAAATGGTGCAGGTAATCCTATCTATGTAAATTCTGCAGGTACCTTTAAATTTTCAAGCGGTACTTCGCTTACTGCAGTTGCCAACTACGATTCCATTACAACAGATGCGAATGGTAATTACAGTGGCTGGTTTTGTATTACTTCTACAGGTAATGCACGTTTTACGCCTAATACTGGCTTACGTTATCGTTTGACCATGAACAATGGTGATGGTCTTGGAAATGCTACTTATCGTTTTACTACTGAAGACTCGGTTATTGTTTTGAATCAGGGAACTGGTTCTAATAACGGTTCCAATATCTACGGAAATTCATTTGCAGCGAGCAAAAATTTTGTTGCTCTTTATGACAATACTACAGGAACCGGTCGTCCAATTGCAGTAAACATGATTGAGGATGATGGCGCTGCTCCAACTGCAAGTTCTTATGCACCTTTTTACAATTCAAACGTTTCTGCTATTACTGGCGCATGGGGAACAATGATTCCAAATACTTTGTCAAATGGTATCAGAAGAATAGCTTCACTAGCTTTCTCTGATGCTACTTTGTTACATTGTGCAACAGATAATAATGGTGTGTGGGGAAGTGGTGTTAATACCGTTAATCCTTCTACAGGCACTACAGCATTGGTTATTACAAATGCAGATGCTCCACTTGGTTTGGATAATCCAACTACCATTACTGGTAGCAATGCGGTTTGTACACCTACAACCGAAGCGTATTCCATTCCTGCCTTAAATGGTGCAACGTATTATAACTGGTCATTGCCTCCGGGTGCGTCAATTCTGACTGGTACTGGTACCAATTCCATTACTGTCAGCTATCCTAATGGTTCTTCTACTGGTACTATCAGCGTCTATGCAAACAATGATTGCGGGCAGAATTCTTCTACTGCTTCTCTTGCTGTTAATATTAACACGCCTGGTTCTACCTCAGTTGCTGGTGCAGATCAGTTCGTTTGTTCTTCAGCTACTGTTCAATTAAATGCCAATAATCCATTTATCGGTCAAGGCACTTGGACAGTAATCACTGGTTCAGGTATTTTTGCTAATCCTAATCTGTATAACACTACAGTTTCCGGATTATCTTCAGGAACCAATACTTACCGTTGGACAATTGCTACTACTTGTCTTTCAGCTCCAGTTTCTACAGATGATGTAACAGTTACTCAAGTTGGCTTACCTACAGGACTTTCTTCTGCTAATGCAACTTCAACAACTGTTGACGTTAGCTGGACGAGTGTAAATGATGCTGACAGCTTTTTGGTTCGTTACCAAGCAGGTTGCTCCGGAACTTTCTATTACAAATGGGTAGCTGGAAACCTTCGTACTGTAACCTTAACCGGACTTACTTCTAACACATCCTATTGCTTCCGTGTTCGTGCACATTGTACCGCATATCCTGCACCGCAGTATAGCACAACATCCGGAAACTTTACAACTACTTGTGGCGCATCCTGCGTTGCAGTAACAAATGTTACACTTGCTAATACTTCTGGTTGTAGCTATAACGTATCCTGGAGCAACTGCGTAACTGCTGACAGCTTCCGTGTTAGATATAAATCGTTAAATGCTTCTGTTTGGTCTTTCAGCCCATGGAGCACTGCTTATATCGCAAGCATTAATCTAGGTCCTGGCGCTTGGATGATACGTGTACAAAGCAAATGCGGTAATACCATTTACTCAACTGCAACTACTAATTATTCTATCGGTTCTTGCCGTTTTGCGGGCGAATCTCAAACTACTTCTGGAATGGTTCTCTTCCCTAATCCTACCAGCGATCGTTCAATCCTGAACTTCAGCGCTACTCAGCAAGGCGCTTATAGCATTGTAGTTTCCGACCTTTCAGGCCGTGTTGCTCAAACTTTGACCGGAACTGCACTTGAAGGTGAAAACTCTGCTGTTATTTCTATGGCAGGATTTGCTCCTGGTATGTATCTTGTAGCCCTGAACCTGAATGGTTCTGTACAACAAGTGAAATTGACCGTACAATAAGACTTTACATCCATGCTTACAGGGCCGTCCCGCGAGGGACGGCTTTTTTTATTCCTTTATTTTTGCAGGAACTTTTATTTGTTTCACTTGAATTAGAAGAGAATCTGATTTGCCGTGCTTTAACTTAATTGGATAATTAGAATTTGCTATCAGCAATACGGAATTGCAGGAAAGTATAATACTATATAATTTTGGAATATGTGAGATAAGGATTGGGTAAAATATTACTGTTAACTATTTAAATTTAGAAATTAAGTTTGAATTTCAAAGGTATTTTTGAAATATTGTGTGGATTTAATAAAGGTAATTTGACATTCTTGTAATATGGAACAAATTAATGATAAAGCAGATATCATTCAAAAGTTATGTGGATTACTAATGAATAATAAAAAAACAGAAGGTATTGATTTTATAAATGAAAAGTATCCTTTTATTCCAATTGAGAAAATTAATTCAAGACAATACTCAAAATCTTTTATGATGAAGATATTTTTACGAGATGGATTTATTGATAGATACTCAGGAGAAAAATTATTGTTTCCAGGATTAATAAGGTTGTTAACTCTTGAAATCCCTGAGATATTCAAATATCACCTTAATTGGAAAATGACTGAAACGCATATGATTTATTGGGATATGTTTCCTACTATAGATCATGTAATTCCAATTTCGAGAGGAGGCAGCAATAATGAAGATAATTTAATTACTACCAATCAGCTTAGAAATTCAGCTAAATCTAATTTTACAATTGAAGAACTTGGTTGGGAGTTATTACCCAAAGGACAAATTGAAGAATGGGATGGACTTTGTTCTTTTTTTTTAAAATGGACTTCAGATAAGGACTTTGTAGAAAAATATTTGCACTTAAAAGACTGGAATTACATTGCAGAATGGTCTGGAGCACTTATTACTGCTCAAAGCAGCATTAATAATTTCCAGAAGGTAAAACCAACTATAGAAATAAATAATAAAGTATATTTACAATCAAAGGAAAAACAAATGAGTTTGATTAATGTTCGTGAATTAAAAGCCGGATCACTTTATAAATATAGCAGTACTAGTAAGACCCATTTAGTCCTTTCACCGTATGACCCTAAATCACAGAAAATCATAACTGCAGTAATTGATAGTCCAAATTCAAATCCGGCAAACGTAATTTGCAGTTTAGGAACTGAAAGGCAAAATAATGTTAATGTAATAGTGATCCTTAATGACTCAAGGTCTCCAGACCAAATAATTAATCAGTTACCCCCCGATCAAAAGGCTAAAGCGTCGAGAATATATAATAGTTCAAAAAGATGAAACAAGTTTTAGTTTTTTGCATTTCTTAAAAAAGGATATTTAAAATTGTGAATAATCAATTTATATATTTTAAAATGTTTTTTCTCAATTTCCTTTCCTAGCAATTTTCGATGAATTAGGCATTTCAGGTTTATTTTCTAAAGAGCTTCTCAGTTAACATTATCCACTCTCCTTAATTTATTAAAGAAAAAGTCTTTTTTTAAAATTATGTAAGTAAAATCTCTTTTTATGTAATAACACTTTATGTACAAAATTGACCTTTGTAGATTAATTCATTAATCTCGATAATTTAAGTTTATGGCTAACTGAATTATTATTTAAATAAGTAACTCATTTATGACATAAGTCATTTTATTAATGAATTGTTCTAAGTTTATTTGCATTGAATACTGATTCCCCAATGGAAGTGTTGTTTGTGAAAAATTAATAGAAGAACCCTTTAGCACAAGCAAAATTGCCTTTAACTAGTTAGAATCAGATAAAGAAATGATAGAAAAACGAACTCCCGGATCATACTTAAAAAAGATAAAAAAAGTACTTTTTTTCTTTTTGTTCTCCGCAATTGCATCCATGGCTTTTGCACAAGATTTAATGAGTGATTTGCTAAAGGATGAATCTGGAAAAAACGAAAAAACGCCAGTTATCGCTACCTTTAAAACTACCAAACTGATTAATGCTCAGACCAATGAGCAGGTCAAAGCCGGAGAGCTCGATTTTAGAATAGCTCACAGGTTTGATGACATGGGTGGAAAAGCCGGAGGCGTACAGACTTTATTTGGGTTTGATAACGTTGTAGATATACGGATTGGAATGGACTATGGCATTACCGATAAATGGTGCATAGGTGTTGCAAGAAGTAAGGGTGCCTATTTTCACAAACAGATTGTTGACTTTTCTTCGAAATACAAAATTCTTACCCAGCATAAAAATGGAGGCTCTCCACTTTCATTATCCGCTTATGTGGATGTTGGCATTACAACTATGAAAAGTTCTGAGGATATCTATTCAGTTACCTACTTTAAAGACACTTTTCAACATAGGATGAATTATGTTGGCCAACTCATCATTGCACGAAAAATTTCACCTTCCATTTCCATAGAATTACTTCCAACGTATATTCATAGAAACTATGTGCAGTTTAACGACAAAAATGATTTGTTTGCGCTCGGAATTGGAGGAAGAGTTAAATTTACTAAGCGCATGGGTATTATAGTGGATTATTACCATGTGTTTGATTCTATGCGCGTTGTAAAAAATGGATACTATCCTCCAATAGGTGTTGGCCTGGAAATCGAAACTGGCGGGCATGTGTTCCACATTTTGTTTAGCAACAATAAAGGCATGATTGAAAGTCAATACCTCACCGAAAACAAAGCCAACTGGATGAAAGGTGAATTCCGTCTTGGATTTGACATTTCCAGAATTTTTAACCTCGTAAATAAAAAATA